>Ga0256842_1001614_pt1 | contig 17727 bp, 27 predicted proteins | sample 4559240metaG_FD_185973 | JGI IMG/M metagenome (GOLD analysis project Ga0256842, IMG submission 185973) | Hydrothermal vent microbial communities from Guaymas Basin, Mexico - 4559-240 | ecosystem: Environmental > Aquatic > Marine > Hydrothermal vents | place: Mexico: Guaymas Basin | collected...
ATTAGGTTGTTTTATGATTGGTTGTGGGACTGGTGTAGGTTTTACTATTGGTTGTGGGACTGATACATTATGTTGTGTTTTTACTATTGGTTGTGTTATTACATTAGGTTGTTTTATGATTGGTTGTGGAACTAATATATTATGTTGTGTGATAGTATTAGTCGGTATTATAGGTTGTTTTATAATTGGTGTTGCAGTAGTTACATGTGCTGCAATAGCACTAGAAGCTATTACTTTTTTTGTTACACTACTTTTAGTTTGTGTAGCTGATTTTTCTTTATCATCAGAGCCAAAACTAAAAAATGATTTTATTTTTTTAGCAGTATTGCTAATCCATTCTATTTTTGATTTTATCCAGCCAATAAGTTTTCCCCATAATTTTTTAATAGTATTTATTGGAGAAACAAAAACATTACTTATAAAACTAACTCCTTTACTAAATCCAGCACCTAAACTACCCCAAAAACTATTAAACCAAGCAACTAATCTACTCCATACATTAGATATATAACTAATAGGAGAAACAAAAACATTACTTATAAAAGTAACTCCTATGTTAAATTTGTTTTGTATTGCTATCCAAAATCCACTAAAATATTCTGATAAAACATTAAAACCATTTTTAATAGTATCTATTGGATGTAAAATTGTATTTAAAGCAAAAGTAATTATTTTAACTCCTGCTACGATAGGAATTGTAATAATACTAAATAATCCACCAAATATATTTCCTATTATATTCCCTACATTTTCTCCTGTTTGAGATAGTTTATTTAATTCTTCTTTTGTAGCATTTATAGGTGCAAAAAATTCACTAATTTTATTGATTACAAACATTACACCTTGTCCAATAATTTTAAATATATTTATTAAAGGAGAAAAAGCAGACATCAAAGGTTGTATTGCTGTTTCTAAACTTTTAAAAACCCCTTTTATCGGAGCAACTACTCCTAAAAAACTATTTTTTATCCCTTTAAAAACTCCTTTAAAAAAAGCACTTATAGATGACCAATTTTCATAAATATATCCAGCTACTAATGCTAATGCTGTAAGTGGTAAAGCACTTTTAGCTACAAATTTTAAACTATTACCTAAAACACCCATACTTTTAGATAAAATAAATGTAGTCGCACTCCATAATCGTGTAGATAATATTGCTGATTTTGTTCGTGTATTTAAAGAATTAGTCCAAAATGTTGCTAATTTAGTCTGAATAGATGTTAAAGTAAGGTTTGTTTTTAGCCAAGTTAAAGCCAAACTTGCTTTACTAAAAGCACTACTTACAAAAGTCCAAGCATAACCAAGCACGGTAGTAACTACTGTAAAAGCGACTATTCCACCTACAACTCCACCTATAACTTTTGCTAAAATTTTATGATTTTCTATAAATGAATTTAGAGCACTTGTAACACTTGTCATTGTAGTAGTAATTCCCTGAATTGCAGGTAAAAATAAACTACTAAAAGCGATACTAACTCCTTCTAATGCACTGCCAAGTGCTTTAAAACTACCAGCGACTGTATCATTTTGAGTTTTTGCTATTTTTTTAGCAGTTCCATCTGCATTTTTTAGAGATTTTTCATATTTATCTAATTCTTTCGCAGGAACTTTCATAAGAGCAATAGCACCACTCATAGCTTCTACACCAAAAAGATGTTTCATAAGTCCAGCTACTTGTGTATCACTAAGACCTTTTGTTTTTTGTTGGAGTTGTTTTATAATATTTATCATTCCTACAAATTTACCATTACTATCTTTTGTAGTAAGACCAAGTGCTTGTATTGCTTTTTGAGCTTCTTTTGGTGGTGAAGCCATTCTAACATACATACTTCTTAAAGCTGTTCCAGCAGAACTTGCTTGAATACCTACATCTCCAAGTTTTGCAGTAAGAGTAGTAACTTCTTCTAAACTCGCTCCAAGTCCAGCTGCTGCAGGTGCTACATACTTCATAGTTTCACCTAACATTTGAGTATCTACATTTGCACTAGTCATCGCTTTTGCCATCACATCTGCTACATGTGTAGTTTTATCAGCACTAATTCCAAAACCACTTAAAATATTACTTGTAATATCAGCAGTAGTTGCTAAATCGGTTTGACCTGCTGCTGCTAAATCCAAAAGCCCTGGCATTGCTTTTGTTATATCATTTGTTTTAAATCCAGCCATTGCTAAAAACTGCATAGCTTCCGCTGATTGTGAAGCAGAAAAAGTGGTAGTTGCTCCAAGTTTTTTAGCTGTTGCTTCTAATTGTTTAAATTGTTCGTTTGTAGCACCACTAAGAGCTTTTACTCTTGCCATACTACTTTCAAATTCTATTCCAGCTTTAAAAGGTAAAGCTATTGTAGTCCCAAGAGCCATAGTATCGAAAAGTTTTGATTTAAAATTGTTTCTTTTATCTATATTTGTTTGTATATTTATTTTATGTTTATTTATAGATTCTATTGTCTTACTAAGTTTAATAAACTCTTTATTTGTGTTTTTTACTTCATTTTCAGTATTTTGTAGTTTTTCTTTTAAATTTAATTTTTGATTAGATATTTTTTTGATAGTAGTTGAAACTTTATTTAATTCATTTCTTAATTCTTTAATTTTACTTTTATCAGTTGTCATACTGATTTTTTCTCTTAAAAACTGCTGTTTTTTTCTAAGTTTATCTATTTCATTTTCAGCACTTTGTATTGCTTTTTTGTATCTATTTATAGAGTTATCATTTGCGATAATATCTATTTTTCTATTTTCTAATTTTTTAATAGTGCTACCTAAAGCATTTGCAGAATTTGATACAGTTTTTATAGCACTTATTGCACTACCTATCGTAGCACCTATTACAATATCTAAACCAAAACTTTTCAATTTTTATCCTTTTTGATATAATAAACTTATGAGAAAGTTAATAAATTACTGTGCCACGACTGCATGGGCTGGAATTTTATTTGGAATTGTTGTTTTATTTATCTATCTATTATTTACAAATAGTTTTTCAAATGCTTTAATAGGTGCTATATTCTTTGGAATACTTGCTGCACCTATAACTGGATTTGTTTTAGCTCTAATAGATGATTTGCTTCCTGAATAAAATCTAAAAACAAATCAACTTCTAAATTCATTGTTTCATCAAAACTAAAATTTAAAACATTCCCTAAAAGAGCAATACCTTTTATAGTATCACCCCAATCTAAGACAAAAAACTTGCTAATACTTCTTGTAATTTTTTATAGTCATCTAAATCCATATCATCAAGTTCATCAGTTGTAATATTTGTAAGATTACTAATAAGCTTAATCTCTTTTTCTACTTCATTTTCAATTTCCCCTACAATTCTCATATCCCTAACTTTTGGTTTTCTCATTTTAATAACTTTTCCATCATTTAATTTAATCTCTTTCATTTACTTTCCCTTTACATTATATTTTTTCTAACTTCTGCAAGATAATCAATCCCACCGATATTTGCTATCATATTATCTGTATCCATTATTACAAGAGGAGTCCCATCAAATTCAAACATATAAAATCTTGCTTCACCTTTGATAGTAGTATCAGTCCCTTTATGTGAAATTGAAAAATTACTACTTGTAATAGTCGCTATGAATTGCTTTTTTTTACCATCTTGTGATGCATTACCTTTACAGATAAACATACTACCAACTCCTGTGCTTTTTGAAGTTCCAAGAGCAGTATAAATGATAGGATGTATCTCTTTTAGAGTAAATTCAAATTCAAGTTTTTTAAATACACCTTTTCCATAACTTCTTTCAAATCCACCATTTTTAATACTTTCAGTTTCTTCTTCTATTTCAGGAAATTTAAAATTTTCTTTATCTGCTACACCTGCAAAACCTATCCCATCTACAAAAACATTAATATCACTTACTATTTGTGGAAGTCTCATTTTTCCCATTTTTTCTCCTTATATAGAATTAACCCAATCAATAAATGCACTATTCCAATCATCACTAAATACAAGATTAAAATTAAGCTCTCTAATTGCTGGCATATTTGCTGTTTTAAGCACAAAAGTAAATTTTCCAGCAGTTACATCACTTAAACTAGCATCAAGATAGATTTCATACCCAAGTGCTATGTTTGCCCCTTTTAGGTCATTAAAAAACTTCACACAAGTTTGTTTTACATATTGAAGCTGGTCAGCACTTCTATCTCTTGCCCATTTATTTGCCTGAATTATTGCATCAAGCCATCTGTGGAATGTTCTAACTCTTTCTAAACTTTGCCAAATTGGATCTATATCTCTTGTTTCAAATCCGTAACTTCTCCATCCAATATCTTGCACGATACTTCCGATACCGTTTTGTCTTAATCTTCTTGCTTCACAATCCACACCATCAAAATACTCGACAATTCTCTCGCTTCCACTTACACCTTTAACGATTCTATTTGAATGGCTTCTTGCATATCCAAATGCATCTGCTCCATTATCTCCACCAGCATCCCAATAAGCAATAAGCCCGGCAATTAAAGCACTTGTAGGATATAGTTTGCCCTCTGCTTTACTTCTTCCGTTGTATAAAAGCATATATCTACTTCCAAAATTATTTGCGAAATTGTTTGCTTCGGCTTCGTCTTTTGCATTTACATCAACTATTGCAGTTGCTTTAAATAAACTTGCGATACTATCCATTTTTGCTGCTATATCTGTATCATAAGAATATTCAGGACAAATAATCAAATTTGGTCTTGTTAAAATATTCTCATCTTGTGGAGCTGTTTTTAATATATCTAATCCCTCTAAAACACTATCTTTGACTTCATCATTATCTTTTACAAAAACTCCGACGATTTTAGTATTCACTCCCTGTAAAGCGATAGCATTAGCAGTTTTATATGCTAAATCTTCATCAGTTGCACCTTGTTCTTCAAGATATTTTTTCATTTTATCAGCATTATTAAATACTTTAAATTCACTCAAATCTCCAAAAGGGACAACTATCCCTATTGGTGTGCTACTATCAACAATTACTGGTCTTGCTGCTTGAACACTTATACTTCCATTTATTCCAAAGTTTAGTTTCATTATTTACTCCTCACAATATGTCTTATTACCTATTTTTACAGGATTTCTACACTCTTTTACTTGCTTTGTTTCACTATTTACACAGATACCATTTTTATAACTTTTACACTTGCTTATAGTCATAGTGTTAGCACAACCTACAAAAGCTCCAGCAATTACTGCTACTAATAATACTTTTTTCATTATTCTGCTCCCTTTTCAAAAACAGGATATTCTGCTTCAAACTCTTTATAATCCACTTCATTTTTATCTTCAATAAATTTATAAAGCCAGTCCCAAACTTGTTTATACCAATTAAGTATTTTCTTAGCTTCTTCATAAAAAGAAGAGTCTTCATCATCTGCATAAACTTTTACATCACCGATGTTATCATAATCATATTCATCTAAAATTTTTTCAACTTCTTGGTTTAGAAGTTGTTCTGCTTCTTTAATTGTTAAGAAAACTTTAATATCAGGTTCACCAAATTTTTCTAAAAATTCTTTGTGTGTTTTGAGAAAAAATTCTTGTTCTCTTACCTCATTTATATCTTCAACAATAAAGTATACCCCAGATTTTTGTTCCATACATTTCATTTTATCCTCCTATTATGTAATTTGAAAATTTATTTACAATACCTGGAGCTATTAAAATATTTCTAATTAACACTTCAATTTGTCCATTATTTTCACCTGGATAAAAAGAAGCAAAATACATCCTTTGTGCAGGATTTGTTATCACTTTATATGCTATTTTCCATTCTTCAGAAATTGATGAATCAATTGTAGCTCCTGTTTCCCAGCCAATTTTCATGAATGCTTTATCTGTCTTTGAAATAACTTTATATTCAAACATATATGTTATAGGCACTGGATTGCTTACATTTGTAGGAATCGAGGTAGCAACTCCAGTTGCAAGAAGTGAAGCATACCAAGAACCACAACAGCCACTACCATCAGAACCATCTGCTGAAACTTTAACTTTAAGTCTTTTTCCCCCTCTTCTCCACCAACCGCTACCTGTGTCATCTTCTACAGAAAATTCAACACTACAATGACTATTGTATCCAACAACTAAGTTTTTTATACCATTTTTATCTGTTTCAAGAGATGGATTCTTAAATAAATTTATAACAGGATATTCTTTTCTTATATTCTCTTTCCAACTCTCTAAATTATGTATTTCTTTTTTAACCTCTCCATCAGCCCATGTTATTTTGTGATTTACTCTATTATCCCACTCGCTAAATTTACCTTTTACTAAATCAATTACTTCATTGCTTTTTTGTATAGCACTTGCAAGAAGTGTAGTTACATCAGCCATTTTTTCTCCTTATAGTTTATTTAGTTCCTCAAGTAATAAATGCTTTTGCATAATTGCATTTTGCATCAACATACTTGAAACAACTGCAATCAATCCTTCAATTTCAGCACTTGTTACATAATCATCTTTCTTAAATATTACTTCTCCTGCTTCTCCACTAACGGCGATTTTTATTACCTGCTCTCCACCAACTCCTCTTACAAATTGAATAGCAGGAGTTTCAATCTCACAAATAATCTCACCCGTGTCAGCTCTAATTCTTACCCATTTATTCCATTGAGTAAAATGCTCTTCTACTGGAATAACTGCAATACAGGTTAAAACTCCATTACTATCAAAAAAAATACTATGCAGATTATTTGCATAATAAGGTTCTTTTTTGTCGTTTAATAATTCAAACTTCTTTATTCTCTCATAAAGTTCATTTTTTAAAATCTTTAATCCATCTTTGTGAGGAATACCTGTTAAACTAGCCATATCACTGCTCCTTGAACGTTAAATTTAGTGCTTAATGTTTTTAAATTAATTTCATTTGCTAAGTAAACATTACTAACTCCTTTTGTATCTAAATTAAAATCATTATTAAGAGGAATTTTTGTATCACTTGTATTTAGACTAATATCTATATTCACTCCACAATAGTCTTTAAAATTTACTTTTTTTTCTTGCTTGTAGTTATATTTTTTCTCTAAAACTGCATTTATATTCATTCCATCAAAAATCTCAAATTTAATATCATCAGTTTTTTTGTATCTATATTCTTTATTTAAGAATGTTTTTGTGTTAATACCTTGAGTTTCCATAATATTAAATTCTTTAATTTTTTTATATCTATATTCTTTATTTAAACTTGCTTTTGTGTTTACTCCACAATATTCTTTAATTTCAATTTTTCCTTTTAGCTCAAACTCAAATCCATCAAGGACACTTCTTATATTTTTCACATTATCAATTAAATTAACTATTCTTTTAAACATAACTTCATCAAATTTATATTCAGTAGTTGTAGGAGTTAATATAACTTTGAAATGATAAGGGTCTCCATTAAAATCAAACCATTCTTTAAGTTTTGTGTCAATATCAAAAATTTTTAATACTTCTTTAATCGCATAAACAGTTCCTATTTTTTTATAATAAAATTTGCTTTTATCAATTAGTTTTCTTTTTTCAAGTTCACTTATTTCATTCCAAAAATCAACTCCCCATTCATCTTTTAATAAATCTAAAAATTTTTCATCTATCTTTAAAGCATTATTAAAATTATCAATTTTTTTTATTTGTTCATTTATATCTTCTAATCTCTTACAACCTACTAAATCAAGGGTATTTAATTTTTCATCTATATTTATAGGTAAAATTGTTTTACAGCTCATTTGAAACCTTATAAGTTAGATTTATATTGTTTAAAACAGCGATACTATAATCATCTATTTTTATATTTTTATTTGGAGAAATAACAGATACATCTATCACATTATCTACCATTAAAGAATGAATTACTTTTGCTAAACTTATATTTTTGCCTATTTCCATTTTAGAAAAAGTTGATTTTAGATTTAAAATAGCATTTGAATATACAGTGCTTGCATCAGCTCCACTTTTAACAATTATTTCCCCTTGAACATCAAAAATAATTTCTTTTGCTTTTTTTACTTGGACTAAATCTGTAAGAGGTCTTATTTCATCAGCATTTAGAGTATTTTCTATTCTTTTTTGCATAAGTTCATCAGCTTCACTACTATAATAAACTACATCAACTACCCCAGCACTTGGAGATGATACTTTGACATCTTCCACTCTTTCATCAGCTTTGAATGTAAAAGATTTATAAGTCATTGTGCTTCCTGCTGTGCTTTTATCTGCTAAACTTATTCTAATTCTTTTTTTAAAACCTTCATCACTCTCGGGATTACTCCCACTAATAAAATCATTTAATTGTTTTACTTGTAGATATGGAAGTGGTGAGACTTGTATTTGTGTTTTAATACTGCTACTTGCTATATATTCTTGTAATTCTATTTTTCCTATTGCTTTTTTTTCTCCTGCTTTAATAACTACATCATCTAAAAGTTTTGCAAAATGTATAGAAGTTTCATCTACAAGCTCAAAACCAGCAGGGATTAACATATCATAAGGTAAAACAGCAGTTAAACTAAATTCCATATCTGTATAAGGTTTTGCACCGGGGAGTCTCTTTAATCCATAAAGAGTTTCAGCTAAATTATCTAAATCATTATTTTTAGCAGTTGATAAGAAAAAAGCCCTTGTCATTTCGTTAAACTTTGCTCTTAAATAAAGCTCTCTATAACTAAAAGCTCTTAATACAAGCATTACATTATCACTTTCACTTGGGATATAATCAGGCAAAAGTTCCTTAACAATAGCAATATTTTCATTTAAAATATCATCATAATTTAAAGTTTGTAATACATCAGGCTTTTTCAATTTCTATCCTTAAATCAAATTGTTTATCATTTAAAGCAATTACATCTACTTTTTTACATTTCACTCTATCTACCCATCTATCAATCGTTTCAAAAGTATATGAAATCACTTTTAATCTCGTTTCATCATTTATAGTTCTGTCTCTAAGTTTGTATAACTCACTTCCATATTCTGGATTCATAGGAATTGAGCCTTTTTTAGTTATTAAAACTCTTTTTGTCTCTTGGACTACATCAATAATATATCCATTAAAAGATGTATTGCCTATAACTTCTATATTCATTCAATAACTCCATCACCATCAGCTGTATGAACCACAGCATTTTTAGTAATTTCATCAATCACAGCTTTTGCGATAGCTCTATAAAAACATCTATTTTGTTCTATCAATTTAAAATTACAATTATTTTTTACATTTTCTTCTATCTTGCTTGCTAAACTATCTATATTCATCATTTTTTGCTCCTTGTGTTAGCACTAAAATCGTGATGAGGCTGTCCAGTAAAAGCACAAATACATTCACCAGTAACTACACCTTTTCCACCAAGTCCCATATCAATACTTGGACTATCTACTTTTACAGTATTTGCTTTTACATTTGCATTATCACAAGTTAAATTTACATCTTTTGGCACTTTAATATTTATATTTTCTCCATCACACACAATCTTTACACCCTTAGCAAATTCAATAACCACATTTTTATCATTTGCATCACTTGGTTCTTTACAAGATTTGTTATAAATACTTGGTAAAATAAATCCACTATCACCATTTCCAAAAGGACTTAATACTGCCACTTGTTGATTTACCCTAATAGGTATCCAAACTTTTACAAAATCATTCGCCCACAAAAACACAGGCAAAAAATCAGTAACACGACCTAAAATATTTACCCTTGCAAGTGCTAAGCCATCAGTGCTTTTTATCTCTGTAATTGTTCCTATTTGAATAAGATTATTTATTTGTCTTTTAAGCTCTTGATTCACTTATTTTCCTAAATTCTTGTAATAACTCTTTTTGAAATTGCATATCACTATCAATATGTTTATTTAAACTTGCTACTACTGTATTTATTGATTCTTTAAACTCTTTTCTAAACTCTTTTAAATCATCATAGATTAAAGATTGATTTTGTTGTAAATTATTCACGATAGGTTGCATAGTCTCTTTTTTACAATATAAACTTTCAGCTTCGTGCTTTTTTAAATATTCATAAAGCATCTTTTCGAGTTCTTCTATTTTAATTGCTTTATTACCTAATCTCTGTTTTATTTCTTTAATTTCAGTTTGAGTATTCGTTTCAAATTCTCTTAACTTTTCAAACCCATTATCTATATCTTTGCGAGTATCTATGTTACTTTTTACAACACCCAGATAACTTGCTAAACCCGAACCAATAATAGTAATTCCTAGTCCAATTAAAGCTGACCATTCCATTATTCCCCAGTTCATTTTTGTAACCTTTTAGAGTCTGATTCTGTTTTTGATGAGCCAAAATAAAAAGATAATATCGTTGTTACATATCCACCTACAAAACCAGCAATTAAGGCAACATTTGGATTATCTATTGTTAAATTACCATTTAATAATAAGCCAAATAAAACAAATGTAGAAAGTGTTACAAATAAAGCCAATATTGAACCTGTATTCTTTACTAACCAACTATCACTTTTAGATAACTCTATATTCATATTTCTTGCACTATCTCTATCAGCATTTGCTAACTCAATTTGTTTAAGTAAAAATTCTTTGTTTTTATTTTCAAATTCTTTTAGTTTTAAAATATCTTCTTGTGATAAATTTTGTTTTTTAGCTAAATCAATTCCCGTTTTTTCTTTTATAACTTCAATTGCTTTATCTTCTCCTGCTCCTACAAACTTTTCAACTAAATTAACTCCAGCATTTGCTAAAAGTCCTAATATCGCTCCCATTATATACTCCTCATAATTTCTGATAATTCATTAGCTCTATTTGGTGTCTGTCTTGCCCACTTGCTGTTAAGCATTTCATCTGCTGCTGTTTTATAATCTTCATTTTTTAAAGCTTCCCACATCTTTTTAAATTTCATCACTCCACCGACACCAAGCTGATAAGCCATATTTGCTATAACTTTTTGTGCTTTTGGTGGTAATTCTAAATAAAAAGGCTCATAATTTGTTATTTCTTGAATTTTTATATCAAGTCTGTGTTTTAAAAGAAGTTCGGCTTCTTCTTTTGTAATAGGTAGTTTTGTCCCATAACCAATAGTAGGAAACCCCAAACTATCTTCATACGGCATTCCTCTAAAACCTTCGTGTTTTTTTATAAGTTCTTTCATTTTATATCTCCCATTTTGAAGTATGATATTTAATTGTTAATTCAATCATTCCTCTACCAACAATTCTTTCTTGTTGTTCTAAATCTAAATCCACACTATCTAAATAAAGATAATCCCCTAAAATATCTTCACTTTTTTTAATCTCTTGTAAAATAGAGTTAAGTGTTTTTCTAACTTTACTACTTGTTAAAGTGTTATCAGACATTAAAAGTTCTATCTCTATTTTTAGATTATGTTCTATTGAACCACTTGCAACCTCTTCAATCTTATCATCACTATCCCTAATAATGATTATAGGAAGTTCATCATATTCTAGGCTAGCTATTCTCCATAGAAAAACTGGAATATTTATATTGATAGAATTTTTTAAATTAGTTACAAGTTCTTCTCTTTTCATTATGCTTCCTAAATTTTTTAAAAGTATAGAAAAATAGAAAAAAAAAGTAAGGGAGTAAAAGTGGTGATATTTTTTTATGAGTAACTTTAAGTAACTTCAAACACTCTGTATTGCTTTTATGTTACCTTTTAAGTATAATTCTACTCAAAATTTAAAAAATTATAGAAACGGAGTATATGATGGTTACATTAACTCTACAACAAATACAAGAACAATTACAGAAATTAAACATAAAAGAGATAAGTGAAGGTGATTATTTAAATCATAATAGTAAAAATCTTAACGAATTTTTAGATAAATGTAAAGATGATGAATATATTAAAAATATAACTTTAATAAACAAAGAGGAAAGAGAATGTATTTTAAAATGTTTAGAGGAAAGTGATGATGGGCTATGATTATAATTTAAAAAGTATTACTAATGTTTTTAGTAAAATAGCAGATGAATTTAAAGTAGATTTAAATGAAAATGATTTGAATGAGCTTGTCAATGTTTTATCTCATTATCATCAGCATGCTAAAAGACATAATTTAAATGTAACAGGTATGGAGCCTTATAAAATAGTAAGTTGGGGTGGTCTAAATTTATGTGAAAAATATAAGAAAATAGATGAAGATAAAGCTAAGTTAATTTTAGCTGTTACCATAGCAACACTTAATAAATTTTTAGAGCAAGATATAAACAAAGCATTTAAACAAGATTTTATACAAAAATTATTTAGGATGATAAGATATGAATGTAAAGAAGAATATGCTTTTGGTATAGGAAAAAATGGTCTTTATATGATATTTAAAGGTATTATAAGCATCTAAATCTCAACTTTCCTAGTATCATCTTTACTAACAAAAACTTTTAAAACAGCACTTCCATCATCTTCTTTATTTAAAATATTAAAAGTTCCTAAATCTGTCTTGATTTTTGGATAGGGACAAATAAAGTCTGTTTTTTTGATATAAAAATATAATGCTTTTGTAGCAAATTCATTATTTAATACTAAATCAGGGTCTTGGTTAAGTATAACTTTTGTAGTTTTAGATGTTTCGGGACATTCTAATTTAGCACTAATAGCAAATTCATCAAAAAAGACTTCATCTAAGTCTTTTTGATAATCTACATAAAAATCATTCATTTATTAAATCCCTAAGCTCTTGAATATTCATATCTAAAAGTTCATGGTAATTTTCATCTTTTTGGATAAAATCTTTTAATTGTTTTGAAATATCTCCATTTTCATCTATTTCAATTCCAAATTTCAAAGCTAATTTCAAAAGTTCTTCTTTGTTTAGCTCATTTAATCCACTTTGTTTTGATTGAGTTGGTGTATTGCTATTAGTGTTTGTTGTAGTATTTGATTTTGAAGTAACTAATCTTGCTGCTCCATGCTCAATAAGTCTTTGTGCTACTTTTTTATTTACTTCAAACACTTCACCAGGGAATTTATATCCCTTTTTAGTGCTTATTTTTAAAATTGCTTCAACTTTCATCTAAACTCCTTATAAAACAGTTGCAAACATAAAAGCATCTACAATAGTTGGCACAACTAATGGTGCTGATTGTATAAGAATATATCTTGCACTTGGGTCTTCTACTTCCCAACTTTTTACAAAAAATTTAGTCGCAATTAAAGATGAATTGCCTATTGCTTTTAAATCTTTAATAGCTCCATAAACTCTTTTTCCTTTTGCATTTGTACTACCATAAATCACACCTTTTGTAGGAACCATAGGTTGTTCTACACCATTATCATCAATATACCATTCATCATATCCATAAATATCTGTTCCTATTTCTTTGATATATCCATAATAAGTAACACCTTCTGGTAATAATTGTGGGTCAATCATACCTCTATCAACTCTTCTTAAATCCAAAGCTTCTTTTACATTTGGATTATTTAAAAAAGCATCAATTACATCACTACCAAATACTGCTACATTTGGAGCAATACCACCAGCTTGAATTCTTTCTCTTCTCCATTTTCTCATCATATTTATTGGATTTACATCATCATTATCCCAAGTATCATCTCCTAAAACTACAATTTGAGAAGCATCAAAATTAAAATCAATTACATCATCAATTCCATCACCTTTTACTTCTACTTTTCCAGTAGTAAGAACTTTTGAGGCCATCCATTCAATTCTTCTAATTACATTTTCTTTTTTTTCTTGAATCTCTTCTGTAACTTTTTGAGCAACTCTTTGTGCCACATTTTGAGCATCAGCATAAAACACTGTATTAGAATTTGTAATTACATCAACTGCTTCTGTTACCCATTTATCTTTAATATATGCAGGTTTATATGAATTGATAGTTTTTTTAGCAGTTGTTACTACTTTTCCTTGAACTCTTGGTGATACAAAAGGTGCTAATTTTCTTTTACCTTTTTGAACTACAATATCTACATGCTCACTATCACTTGTTATTTCTTGTTTAAAAAACATCTTTTGTAAAAATGCTCCAGCACTTGGCACTTGATTTGCGACACCAATCAATGCTCTTGTTTCAAATAATTCATCCATTTAAAATCTCCTTACATTGTTTTTTTTGTAAAAATAGATATTTTTCTAAGAGTAGGTTTTAAAGTATCTATATCCCACCCTTCACCAAAACTAATTTCATTTTCATCAATTTGCCCCATTAGTAAGATAGGGACAATTTTATCGCTTGTTGCTTTTGTATCTTCTAATAACACAGCATAAGGATTTTGACTACCATCAGTTACATCATCATCTCCATTTTTTGTAGCTGTTAGTTTATATTTTCCTGTATCAGTTACTACTCCAAGCACTGCTCCCGCTTTTAAATCTTGTCCTTCTTCTAAAATACCACTATCTGTAACAATAGGGTCTCCGATTAGTAATCCCATTATTTTCCTCCTTTAAATGAATTTAAAACTGCATCATAAATAGAAGAAGCCTTTGGTTTTTGTGATTTTTCTTCTATACCAGCCATACCTGCTTCTGCTAAAAGTGCTGCTGCTTTTTTACCATCATCTAAAAATTCATCTTTAACTTTCATTTTCTTTTCTCTCTCAGCTCTAAAAACTGCAAGTTCTACAGCTTCTGCTGTGCTTTTTCCGTCAAACTTCATATTTTTTACAATCTCTTCATATCCAGTAAAATTACCAAGATTTTCAATATCTTGAATTCTTTCTCTCTCAGCAGTTGCCCCTGCTTTAAAAATCTCATCAAAAAGTGATGGATTTTGTGCTTTAAAATCTTGCATACTCATAGTTGAATTACTCATTTTTGCTCCTTGTTTTTGTAATTTTTTGATTAAACCTTCAAATGTAGAAATACCATCTATCATTCCTACATCTTTTGCTTTATCTGCGATTAGTAAATCACCTTGACCGAACTTTTCTAATACAGTATCTTCTGATACTCTTCTATATTTTGCTACACTTGTTATAAACTTTTTACCTAAATCATCAGCCCAAGTTTGAATTTGATTTTTACCTTCATCACTTGAAATATCAGGTCTTTTTTTTGGACTTTGTGTGCTAACTATCTCAATTTTTTCTAATCCCTCCTTTTTTAGTTTTTTAGCATCATTTACTAGTGTAAATACAACCCCTATACTTCCTACAAAAGCAGTTTGTGAAGCATATATCTCTTTTGTCGCACTTGCTATCCAATAAGCAGCACTAGCACCTAAATCATCAATAAAAGCTACCACCTTTTTTTTAGAATTTCTAATATAAGTAGCAAATTCAGCAATCCCAGCTGCTTCTCCACCTGGTGAATCTATATTTAAAACTATTGTATCTATCGTATGGTCATTTTCTAATATTTTAAATTCCTCTGAATAGGTTTCTAAACTTCTAACATTAGCACTAAGTTCCATCATTCCACCATATCTTACAATAGGACCTGTAATATTTAAAACACCAATATTTCCTCTTTTTTCTACAAAATTTAACTCTTTTTTACTACCTTCTTTTAGACTTAAAGCTCTTTTTTCTATTTGTTTTGCAAAAGTTGTCTCTAAATTTGAGGTAATATCTTTTCGAGTAATAATATTTGTCATAACTTTAAACCACTCAGCCTCCATAAGCCAAGGTTTAGATGTTAATTTGGTTAATAGATAAATCATTTATCTTCCTTTAATCCACTATCTTTCATCAGTTTATTCTCCCTTTTTGCTTTTCTTACATTAGTTTCAAAATCAGTTCCATTCATTTCAGCTGATTCTTTTGCTCTTGTGCTAAATCCTTCTTGAACTCTTAAAGCAGCTGCGGCTGTTTCTACTTTTTCATTTATTTGTCCAGGGGCTGGTCCCATCCAAGTAGTATGTAAATAAGCTGCTTTCATAAAAGGGTCATCTAAAAATCCAGGTGCTTCAAGTCTTCCTTGTAAAACTGCTTCGGTAATTACAGCTTCATAAATTGGCTGACAAAATCCATTTACAAACCAAGCTCTTCTACTTTTAAAAGTTCTCCAAGCTTCTAAAAAACTCGCTCTTGCTGCTGTATAAGAAGATTCAAAATGTTTCATTAAAATTTCATAAGGTAGATTTAATCCTACTCCAATTTGTTCAATAATACTTTTTATAAAAGCATCATAAGCAGAGTTTGGTCGTTTAGGGTCTGCTATTTCTATACTTTCCATAGGATTAAGCCCTACAATAGCTCCAGCTCCAAGTTTTAATTCACCTTCATTATCAAAAAGCATATCTGGATTTTCATTTTTTATAAATACCGTAAATAATGCACTTACAAGTGCTGCTGTAAGTTCAGCATCTGTATAATCTCCAAGCACTTTAAGATGTTTTAATACAGGAGCAAGATAAGGAATTCCTCTTCTTTGCCCTGGTCTTATTTGTTTAAAAAGATGTATTACATTTTTTCTACCACTTTTACCCCAAGCTGGAAATTTAACCCACTCTTTTTCTTGGCTTAATCCACCTGGATGTGATTTTAAAATGTGATACTCTACAACTTCACCATAAGCACTTGTTTTTATTCCACCAGCTAATTCTTCTGTATCTAACATATCACTTTCATTACAAACTCTATCTGCTTCAATTAAACTAATAGTAGTTTCATAAGGCCAAAAATCCCTTTTTATTCCAGGTAAAATCACAAATACATCACCACTAAGTAAAGCACTTGCTAATGCAACAGCTTGTAATTCAAAAAAATTCTTTTTTCTACTTGCATCAGCATTTACACTATTTGCCCAAAAATTAAATTCTCTCTCGGCCGCATTCTCCCATTCAATAGCTTTTTCTTCGCTAATTCCTATATATTCATAATTTATTTGTGATTGCACCTTTAACCCAGCACCAACAACACTATCTAAATTAGTCTCAATAGCACCCGTTACAACGGGTTCATTTCTATATAAATCTCTACTTCTTGCTCTTAATAATTTTAAAGCAGGTAAATCATCTCTATCTGAATTTTTAAGAGAACCAAACCAATTTTTTAAAGTTTTTTTTGTAGTGCTTGCTCCCTCGTAAGAGTTATTAAAATAGCTTAAAGTAGCTTTTGCTTGTAATCTTCTTAACCCTTTTTCTGGACTTAAAAAAGCAATTGCCTTATCTAATAAATTTTGTTTTATCAACTTTTAACTCCATATCCAATAGTTAAACCTCTTTTACCATTCGCTATTCTTTCCAATTTTTCCACCTCTTTTTTCCAAAAAGTTATATCAGTATTTATTTGTTCAAGCTCTGCTCTTTTAGTTTTTTTATCACCAATAGCATATTCACTGCTTTTTAAAACTCTACTTCTTGCTTCAAGTGCTTCTTTTAAATATTTTTTTGCTTCATCTAGTGTCCATGCTGCCAAAATAAACCTTTTTTGTGAAAGTATAAATAAAAAGAGAAAAAAAGTAAGGGAGTAAAAGTAGTGATATTTTTTATATTGACTGATATATTTTTTCTTTTGTTTGTTTAAAAGTATCACTTTCATTTAGTAAATCTTCCAAGACTTTACCCATAAAAGTTTGATGTTTTTTTGCTAATATTTCTAAAATCATAGCAGTTTCTACATTTACACTTGGTCTAATTTGTATTGTTGGTGTTTTTTCTTTCATCTTATTCCTTTACTAAATGTTCTTTGTTTCTTTTGAGTATTTTGAGACTGATTTATTTGTTGGTAGAAAAAATATCTATCTTGATTTGCTAAATCAGTTGGATCTATTCCTACTATGGCAAGTGCTGCTCTTGCATAAACTCTAACATCTATTGCCTCATTTCTTTTTTTAGATTGATTTAGCCATC
>Ga0256842_1001615_pt1 | contig 17723 bp, 17 predicted proteins | sample 4559240metaG_FD_185973 | JGI IMG/M metagenome (GOLD analysis project Ga0256842, IMG submission 185973) | Hydrothermal vent microbial communities from Guaymas Basin, Mexico - 4559-240 | ecosystem: Environmental > Aquatic > Marine > Hydrothermal vents | place: Mexico: Guaymas Basin | collected...
AGAACTCTCAGAGATACTCCTTAACTATAATCTTCGAGACGAAAATATTCTCAGTTCAGGAAGCTACTGGGATGCAAATATTGAAATTGACATTCTTACAATTACACACAATGACAATATATATGTTGGGGAATGTAAATGGACAAATCATAAAATCAATAAAAAAGAGTTACATAAAATCAAAGACAAGTGCAAAAAACTTGGAATTGAACCAGTTCAAATTATCTTTTTTTCAAAAAGAGGATTTTCCAAAGAACTTTTAATGCAAGAGAATGCATCACTTGCTCTTTACAGTAGCGAAGACTTTAAAGCCCTTTTAAAAAAACGTTAGTTCTTGACAACTCGTAACGCCTGATAAGCTTCCTGCAAGAGCTGAAATTTTTGTGTATAATGCTGTACCATATGCGGTGCTTCATGAATCACTTTATCAGGGTGATAGACTTTCGTCAATTTTTTATAACTTTTTTTCAAAGCATCTTGAGATGCACCTATTGGACACTCTAAAATAGTATAAAACTTTTTTTTATCTGCAAACTCATCAAATTTTGTTAAATCACCAAAAGAGAAATTTGCAAAATCTGAATAGAGCTTGGAGATGAAGTGATTATCATATCTATACTGAATCTGATAGTGTAAAATATGACGTTTATTTAATGCTTTTTCAAGTCTTGCTTTTGCTTTGTAGTCACTTACATCTATCACTAAAGAGATATCAGTTCCTCTCTCTACATATACCTCAAGTTGTGATCGCAGATAGTTTGTTACCCATGAATTAGGAGATTCGAGCGAAATTAAAACTGTATTTTTATCATATGCATAAAGATGCACTTTGATTACTTCAGGCTCTTCTAATTGGTTGAGTTCAATTTTAATAGGCTGTGTTCCAAACTTAAGCATCGAACGTAAAAAAAACTTATGGTTAAAATCATGTGTTTTTGCATGATGTTCACTCAGTCTATGTATAAACGCTTCACGAACCTCTTTGAGCGTCTCATTTCTAAAGATCAATACAGCTTTTGGCAAGAAAAGCATACCACGTATATGCTGATTGAGAAATTCCCGCATCCATACGGAGTTGAGTGTTTCAAAATCTGTTGTAATGAGAATAAGATTGTTACGCAAAACAATATCCATATACCAACCCTTCCTGTATTCTTTCAATATCCAAAGCAAAATCAGTTCCACTTTCAAAAAATTGCATTTAAGATATTTTGAGTATAATTGCACTAATATTTAAGAACTATTTGCTAAGGATTTATTTTGCGCGAAAATATGAATGAGAAATGTGCAGTTGTAGGAATATTTGGGCATGAAAAGGCATCTAAACTGGCTTACTTTTCACTACATGCTCTCCAACACCGTGGACAGGAAGCTGCTGGAATCAGTTCTGCAGACGGTCACAAAGTTCACACGATTAAAGATCGTGGTCTTGTTATGAAAGTTTTTAATGAGGAAAACCTTACAACACTTAAAGGCTCTGCAGCGATTGGACATACACGCTACTCAACTGCTGGTGATGACTCAATTTTAGATGCACAACCTGTCTTTGCACGCTATGATCTCGGAGAAATGGCAATTGTTCATAATGGGAACCTTACAAATGCAGAAGAAGTACGAAATGCTTTAATTAAAAAAGGTGCAATATTTCAGACATTTATGGATACAGAAAATCTTATTCATCTTATTGCAAAAAGTGAAGAAGATAAACTAACATCTCGTATTTTAGATGCTGTTAGAAAAATAGAAGGTGCATTTTCACTTATCTTTTTAAGTAGAACAAAAATGTTTGCAATGCGTGACAGATTTGGTTTTCGCCCTTTAAGTCTTGGTCGGCTTCCAAATGGTGGCTATATTGTAGCAAGTGAAACTTGTGCATTCGATCTAGTTGGTGCAACCTTTATCCGTGATATTGAACCGGGGGAACTCCTTATTTTCAAAGAAGGACGTGATCCAAAAAGTATAAAAGTATTTCAGAGTACTCCAAAACACTGTATATTTGAGTATGTCTACTTTGCACGTCCCGATTCATCTGTATTTGGTCAGTCAGTCTATGAAACACGTAAAAATATGGGTAAAGAGTTGGCAAAAATAGAGCCTGTTGAAGCAGATCTTGTTATTCCTGTTCCAGATGGCGGAGTGCCTTCAGCAATTGGTTATGCACAAGAGAGTGGTATTCCTTATGAGATGGGGATTATGCGTAATCACTACATTGGTCGTACTTTTATCGAGCCAACACAAGAGATGCGCGATCTTAAAGTGAAGATGAAGCTCTCGCCTATGACAGATATAATTAAAGGCAAGCGAGTTATTGTTGTTGATGACTCTATCGTTCGCGGTACTACTTCAAAGCGAATTATTAGAATGCTAAAAGAGGCAGGTGCAAAAGAGGTTCATATGAGAATCTCTTCACCACCGACAACAGATCCGTGTTACTATGGTGTTGATACGCCAGATAAAGATAAACTCATAGCTGCGAATATGAGTACCCAAGAGATTTGTGATTTCATAGAAGCAGACTCTCTGGCATATCTTGATGAAGTTTCACTTCTTAGAAGTGTAAACTCTACTGTTGATGAAGAAAAATACTGTACAGCATGTTTTACAGGTAAGTATATCGTTTAATGAAACAGATATATACGTACGGCACTTATCTGCGTGAGAAATTTGGTACAAAAGTTTATAAAGTAGGTATCAATATTTCTGGTTTTACCTGTCCAAATATAGATGGAACAGTAGCAAAAGGTGGTTGTACCTTTTGTGAAAATGACTCCTTTTCAGCCTCTACAGATGGAGTACAAGAGCTCAAAGGTTTCCATCTCAATCTTGATTCAAAAGAGAATCCATTTTTAGAAAAACAGCTTTTACAGCTTCAACAGCAATTTAGTACTATCTCCAAACATCAAAAAGAGGCATATGGAGCAGAAAAATTTCTAGTCTATTTTCAATCATTTACAAATACCTATGCACCTTTTAAAACACTCAAAGCACTCTATGACAAAGCGCTCTCCTTTGATAATGTTGTAGGCCTGAGCATTGGTACTCGAAGTGACTCAATCACAGAAGAGACACTCGCTTACCTTAGTGAACTTGCAAAAACAAAAGAGATCTGGATTGAGTTTGGGATCCAGTCTGTCTATGATGAAACACTCAATAAAATAAACCGAGGTCACAGCAGTGCAAATGTAAAAGAGTGGATCATCAAATCTAAAGAAGCCGGTCTTAACGTCTGTGGACACCTAATTTTTGGTCTTCCGGGTGAAACGCAGGAGATGATGCTTGAGACTTCAAAAGAAGCTTATAAATGGGGTCTAGACTCTGTAAAGTATCATCCTCTTTATGTAGTAAAACGAACAGCACTTGCGAATGAGTATAACAGAGGTGAATTTCAACCAATCAGTGAAAATCTCTATCTTGATACTTTGGTAAAATCTATACTTATGAAACCAGACAATGTAAGTGTACAACGTGTAACAGCAGGAATAGATGACGATTCACTCTTGGCACCGCAGTGGTGCAGAGACAAAAACAAGCAAATAAAGCATATTAACCAAGCACTAAAAAAAGTGGGACTAAAATATTAGTGTCCCCACACTTTTAAAAACTGGGCAGTTGAGCTAAAGTATGGCGGATAGTCAAAGTAAACACGAAAAGCTTTTGCCTGACCCGGTTTTAAATTCTTTGCAACAATAAACTCTTTTTCGACTGTTTGTGGTTTACTATTCATATTTAAGCCCTCTGAGAAAAAAGAGAGAAAGCCACTCGGCTTGTAAAAATTACCCCCTTTTACATTTCCTGTAGCATGCCCTTTGTTGACAAGTTTAATACTAAAAGTCACTTTCCCTATTGGGTATTTTCCTGTATTTTTTACAAAACCGGTATAGATAATTTTCTCAATACTTAAAAGGCGTTTGTTCTTTACTTTATATAATTCTACTTTTTTTGTATATTTATCCACGACAAAAACAGAAAAAATTGCTAAAAACAGACTAATCAATGTTACTGAAAATAGCATAGAAAAACGCATCTTTGTGCTTTCTTGTTTTAAAGATGCAACAACTCCACCTATGAAGAGAATTAAGATCACTCCAAAAACCAGATAGTGCCAAATATTTAATGCTGTCATTTACAACTCGCTTCCAATGAAATATTATAATCTTTTTTATAGGTAAAAGGTTCAACAATTATTTTAAAGTTTCGACTTTGCCCTTTCTTTATATCTTCTTCAATTATCGACATCTTTTGAAAAGGCTTTAGTTTATATATATAATTTTTATACTTGTTTGGAGTTACCCTATAGAGTTCTGCCGTTATTTTACATAGCTTAAAGTCTAACTTGGAGAGATTTGTCAGTTTGCCTTTGACAATAACAGCTTGTGTAAAATGTAGTTTTTTTTGAGAGATAAGTTCGGTTTGATTTTTAAAAAGAAATTTATGCATCTCAATATAGCCAAGGGTAGGACCAAGAAAAAATGTAGCAAAGGCAAGGAGAACCAAAAAGATGGCGAGACCAAGCCTCCGTCGAAGTAAAATTGCTAAAACGATAAGCAGGACAAAAAGAACAAGTACAGCTCCAAAAAGAATATAATCATAAAGAATTAATCCCTCTATAAACTCTTTAAGCTGTAACTTGAGATGCTCCATTTAATCTTCTCTTGAATTTTTCTCGGCTATACCACTCATATTAAAACGACGAGCAAGCTCCTGTTTTACACGATCCGGAGAGATGTTTTTTGAAGCAAGAGCCACAAGCATATGATAGGTAAGATCTGCTGCTTCATAGATCATTTCACCTTCATCATCATCTTTATGTGCGAAACAGTACTCACCAGCCTCTTCTACAACTTTTTTAAGGATGGTATTTTCACCTTTTGAAAGAAGTTTTGCTGTCCATGATGTTTTTGGATCTGCATTTTTGCGCTCTTGAATTGTATGGTAGAGTGTATCTATTACACCATAAGCTGTCTGCGTATCTACGGCAATATCAATCTGAGATTCGCCACTTTCAAGCTCTGTAAAAAAGCATGATCTTCGTCCCGTATGACAAGCTACACCATTTTGTTTTACTTTTATAAGCAGTGTATCATTGTCACAATCTATAAAAAAACTTTCTATCTCTTGTGTATGTCCGCTACTCTCACCTTTTTTCCAAATACGCTGTTTAGAGCGTGAAAAGTAGTGTGCTATTTTTGTTTTGAGTGAAAGTTCAAGCGCTTCACGATTCATATATGCCATCATCAGCACTTCATTGGTTTGTATATCTTGAACGATGACCGGAAGAAGCTCAGACTTCTGCCAATCAACTCTATTTAGTATCTCTTCCATCACTATTGAGCCGTTGTTCTTTGTTTTGCATTTTTCATATCAACCCAAATATTTGGAGTCGATCCGCCAGGAGTTAAGAAAATCTTAGCATCTTTGTTCTCACGAAGTGCATCATTAAATTTACTCTGAACTTTCATCTGTTCTAACTGAAGCAATTTCAGCGTTAATGATTTTGCGATCGCAATATTTGCCGCTGCATTTGCTTTTGCTTCAATAGTAATTGCATCTGCTTTACCCTGTGCTTCAATTCTTGCTTTTTCAGCTATACCACGAGCCTCTGCAGCACGTTTAAGAGCCTCTTGTTTTGCACGTTGCACCTCTTGTTCTGCACGCTGTACCTCTTGTTTTGCAAGTTGAACACGCTCGATCTGATCTTTTACCTTCTCCGGTAAAATGATATCACGCAGTTGAATTGATTGTAAAATTGCAGGAGAGTTTTTCAGACTTTTTATATTATCACTAATCCCCATCTCAATAGCTGCTGCAATTGTATTACGCTCTACTGGAATTGATTCTGCATCATATTTACCAACTACATTACGAACAACATCACGAACAACCGGGTTAATAATCTTGTCTTCCCAGCTAAATCCCCAGTTTGAAATTGTCTGTGCTGCAAACTGTGCATTAAGTCTATACTGAACTGTTAGCTCAATAGAGACTGGAAGTCCACGCTTATCAAGGACTGTGATCGCCGGCTTTGTAATAATTCCTGAGGCATGAGAGTTTGTCTCTATACGTGAAGCATAATTGATAATACGTACTTTTGTGTCTACAATATAGACTTTTTGGATCACAGGAATAATAAAGTGCAATCCAGGAAGCAGTGCCTGATCGCTGTACTTACCATTTGTACTTAAAATTCCGCGCTCACCCTCTTGGATGATTGTAAAAGGTTTGGCAAGTACCAAAACAAGTACAGCCGCGATAATAAAGTACATTAAAGCAGCTTTACCCCCACCAAAATTAAAATTCAGATCTGGCATCTGTGGACCTTTTGGTCCGCCACCGTTACCACCTGAGTTTGAAGAGTTTTTCTTAAAACCATCCTCACTCTTTTTTTTGTTAAAATAGTCATTCATATCTGAAGCCATAAGTATATTTTCTTTCAATTGTATCCTTTTTAATTTCTATCTACATTATCAACATAGGTAAGATAGTGTTCATATTTTTTATTTCTGCCAAATACGATGTCAAAATATGCGCTCTGAATTATAGCAGTGATCGCACCGCGTGAGCCACAACCAATCTCCCTTGCATCCACAAGAGCGATCGGAGTTATTTCAGCTGCCGTTCCTGTTAAGAAAGCTTCATCTGCCACATAAACTTCTTCACGTGTAATACGTCTGCGTGTTACAGTATAACCCATATCTTCTGCCATTTCAATAACAGTTTTTTGTGTAATAGAAGCAAGTGCATTATCATTTGGCGGTGTAATAATTTCTCCATCTTTGATCATAAAAAATGATGCACCGCTAGCCTCTGCAACATACCCCTGATCATCAAGCAAAAGTGCTTCATCATAACCACAATCAATTGCTTCATATTTTGCCATTTGAGAGTTTAAGTAGTTTGCTGTTGCTTTTGCTTTACCCATATTTGAAGTATTTGCAGGACGTGTCATAGAGACAATTTTAAGTCTAATTCCTTTACGCATACCCTCTTCACCAAGGTAAGCACCCCACTCCCACGCAGCAACTGCCGTCTCTACCGGAGCATCTTTATGATACAGACCCATAACACCATAACCTAAAAAAGAAAAAGGACGAAGATAGACATTATCACCTGTAAATTCATTTTTACGCACAAGCTCAATCTGTGCTAAATTCAACTCTGCAACACTGTAAGGAATATCAATAAGCGTCATTTTTGCTGACTCTTTTAATCTTTTTGTATGATCATTCAGACGAAAGATTGCATACCCTTTTTCTGTTTTATAAGCTTTTGTTCCCTCAATAACACCATTACCATAGTGAATAGTATGTGTAAGCACATGTACTTTTGCATCATCCCACGCTACAAATTTACCGTTCATCCAAATATATTTGGCTGCATCCATTAAAATCTCCAGTTATTATAATTGTTGCTATTTTATCCAAAATGATATTTACATTTGATAAAAGAGATTTACACGAAGTACCTATATATACTAAGATTATACTTAACTTAAATATTTTTTATATATAATACTCATTATCAAATTTAGGAGTTAGTCATTGTCAACTACAGATACGAACAATAAAGCGCAAAAAACAGCGCAATACACGCCTTATGAAGAGGTAGATAAAGAGCAACTGCAACATGATATAGATGCGATCAAAAAAACCATTGAAGTTGGAGAAGAAGATTTTCAACATCTTCTTAAACTTGAAAAATGGGGAAGATTTGCTACTATCAGCGGTTTTATTTTAATAGCAGCAGTTACTATTATGAACACATATGATTCAGGAATGTCAACACTTGACTTTTGGCTTTTTGGAATTATAGGAGCCTTTTTGGTTGGTGTGGGTAATGTAACACGATGGGCAAATGTAACACACCCGATTTTGCATGGTGCTTATGATAAGGTAGAGGGTATTCCATACCGTTATACAAAAGCAGGTTTTGCAAAGGGTTGGAGACGATATATTGACTGGTTGGACTGGATTAAACCTGATGCTTGGGCATATGAGCATAACATTATGCACCATTATCATTTAGGTGAACTTGATGATCCTGACAATGTTGAGAAAAATCTTGAGTGGCTCCATGAGGCAAAAATCCCTATGTGGATGAAATATGCTGTTGTCTATCTTTTTGCAGGTTTTTGGAAGCTGGCTTATTATGCACCAAATACGCAGAGAATTTTAGAAAACAAAGACAACAAAAATATGAATGATGTCAGAAATCAAAGCTATGAATGGTCTCCCTTTACAAAAAAAGGTCGTGAACTTTGGAAAGATTATCTTCTTCCATATGGACTTTTTCAGTTTGTATTTTTACCGCTTCTCTTTTTACCATGGGGATGGAGTGCAGTAGGGACTGCTTTTGGATTTTTAGTTCTTGCTGAGTTCTTTGCAAATCTACACTCATTTTTGGTTATCGTTCCAAATCACTCAGCAGAAGACATTTACCAGTTTTCAACACCGCATAAATCGCAAGGTGAATACTATCTTCGCCAAATTATGGGGAGTGTAAACTATAATACAGGAACTGATTTCATTGACTTCTTACACGGTTTTTTAAACTATCAGGTAGAGCATCACCTCTTTCCAAATATGCCGCACTCTTTTTACCAAAAAATGCAGCCTATTGTAAAAGATATCTGTAAAAAACATAATTTAGAATACCGTCAAGAGTCTGTATTTAAAAGAATATTTATGACGATCGAGTTAATGGTAGGAAATACTAAAGTTCTTCGTGTAGATGGCGTTTAAGCCATCCACACTACCTCACTTACTTACAACTGTATCGGAAGCTATTGTCTAGATTCATAGGCAAAATTAAAGTACTTATATCCATTTCATTGGATTGTTGACACATTTTATCTCTTGCATTATTACTATTTTTCACATATGTTTGATCATATTCTACATTCAATACAGCTTTATCCGCATCTAAAAATTGTTGTAAATAACTACACTCATCATAAAAATGGCACTGTTCATTAACAGCAAAATCAAAAAACGGCTCAAGTGCTTTTATTTGTTCCAAATCATTTTTCAAACCTATTCCAAGTCCTCTTTTATGTGCCTCTTTCACTAAAAACTTATTATATTTTAGTTGATCATTACCATGAAAAGAAAAACCTGTATTATTTGTATATCCATCTACATTATCAGGTTCAACTGCATCACACCCTTTTGCTTTAGCTAAATCAAGTCTCCCAAGCATGATTGATTGCAGACTTTCATCTCTTATATCAAGCCATCGTTCCCCATCCCAACCATCTAACTTATTGCCAAGAGTTTTTTCAGGAAAAAGAGACGCATCTTCTCTCCACTCTTCATAACTTCCCGCACTAAAATAGCATATTACTTTTTTTCCATTTTCATGCAAATCTTTTATGATCTGTGGGTCTGTATCAAAAAGATCTATATCATATAAAGTCACATCATATGATCTATCTATATCCCCCGTTAATTGCCATTGCCATGAAGTATATTTAGAAGGTTTATACCAATCTATCCATGATATACCAGACGTAGTCACTAACTCTTTCCATGGCCCATCTTCTACTTCATTTTCATCAACAAAACTCCACGCTACACTATCTATATCTTTAAGTCCTAAATAATCTCTTACAGCAGGAGAAAGATCTAATCCTGCATGATTATTAATCTCATTTAAGGGCTCTGCCTCTCCAAATACATACTCTCTATCATCTTCTCCAAAAGGACCTACATCTTCCCACTGTGCATATGCAATTTTGTCATCTTTAATTATCTTGATCCATCTGTTTTTTAATATAGATTCATTTGTATCTACAAACCATGGTATATACTCTTGTAAATATCTCTTTTTTTCTCCTGTTTCATCAAAATCATTGAATGGAAGTGCATAATAAAAAGGATTCTCTTGAGGAACAAATTGAGATGGATAAAACCCTTCTCTTTCATCAGGGGTATCAATACCACCATAGTTCTCCATCCACATACTTTCCCATGCACTTGATAAATTTGGGATATATCCATTCTCACTACTCCTCTCTTCTCCAATCCAAAAAATAGTAGTAGTTATATTTTTATGCAAAAAATATTTTTCCATCCATTGATCTAATATCTCAGCAATAGGATCTACTTTATTCATAATTGTTTCAAGAAAAAACAGAGTTTCTTCAACGCTAGATACTTCTGCCGTGATAGATGTCAGTATCTTCAGAGATGCTTTATATGCTGGATTACTCTCTACATTGCTCAAATTTTTAATATCTGTTTTACTTCCTAATAAATTTACAAATTCTAAAGAAACATTTACCTTATTTGTTATTAAGTCTTGTCTTAATTGAGCAGCTTCTAATTCATTTTGTGACAGTGTTGGGAAATTTTCAAAAGTTAAATCTAAAGTAAGAGAAGAGTTTATAAATATAGCCACCATATCAGAACGTATTAAGCCATTATTAAGTTGATTGGTCCAATAATTTATACCATCAACATCACCTTTCTTACCTAGTGTATTGATATAAATAGCTTGAACAAAAGCTTTATTGTCCAAACAATCATAAATAGATACAAAAACAGGATGTGTAGCAAAACCACTTGCAATTTCTTTAAAAATCTGCATAGAATCTTTCCCCTCATTCTCAGCAATATCTATTTTATTTTTCCAATAATTAAGTCCGGAAAAATCAGGTGCTCTGTTGAAAAATGCCACATACAACCCAGCTATTTTTTGTTCATTTGATATTTTGTTTGCAAACAGCGGAGATATAATTACAATAATAAATAAAATAGAAAGAAACTTTTTCATAATTATCCTTTAATAAGGGCTAATTATATCTAATTGTAAAAAGAAGCTATTTAATTACGAAGCCTTTAAATAACTTCATAATTAAATAATATAGGTAAAAAATGAAATTTATAATTTAACAAGCCTAGAATTTTACCTCAGCTGTAACCATATACTGTGTACCGTTTTCTTTTTCTTTAACTGAGCCATCTTCATTGTCTGTAACAATAACATTTGCTATCCATTCGACATTTTTGTTTTGATGCCATGCACCACCAATAATATAGCCTTTATCTTTTGGTTCTTTTACACCGGATGGTTGTTCTTTTTTCCAAACATCATAACGAGCAAGTACTCTATACTGTTTTTCACTTCCCATACGAAATTCACCATTTACTGAGTATCCTTCACCGGCTTGAGCAGAAACATTATGCGCTATATCTGAAGTATCATCAGAATAAACATACTGTGCTGCTAGTAAAAATGACGGTTGATTATATACCGTATGCAAAGCACCAAAAATAAGATCTTGATTTTCTGTTTTTGTTCCAACTGTTACAGTTTTATGCCCTTGATTGTACTGCCCAAAGAAAGAAGCATCCCAGTAAGTCTTTTGTGTCTGTTTATCTTTACCGTCCACACCAAGTAAGTGCGCAGTAGCTCTCCACTCAAAACTCATCCCGTTTCCATTACTTTTTGAATGATATCCTTCACCATTAAAAAGACCATAATCTGCATCAAAGTATTGTGTTCGTGTTTTAAACATGACACCAAAATCAGCAGAGTTTGAAAGATCCGGACCATGTTTTTTATCTTCTATAAGAACTTTAGAAATACTTCTATAGCACCAAGCATTATGCTCTTCATAATCATGCCAAGGACGGTGCGCAAGACCAATCTCAACACCCGTATTTGCAAAAATATTATTTAAATAAAGGTATGCATATTTTGCACGAACTTTTTCATCACCTGTCACATCTTTGCTAATGTCAAATGTAATACGGTAATATGATTTCGGATCATCTAAAAGGTATGCTTTTAATTGGAAATATGCACGACGAATTTCAAAATCTGATGTATCATCTTTATATGACGTCACACCATTTGAAGTCAAACCGTCTTTATAATTATCATATGTATACCCTATGTATGTTACACCTGAAAATTTCAACTTATCTGCGTGAGCAAAAACAGGGGTTGGTGTTTTTATCTCTGTACGACCTTCAGCCGGTTTAGTAAAAACCTGACCATTTGCATCTTGATACAGTGTTGTAGCATTTGCGCCAACCGAACCTAAAGTTAAAGCAGCTAAAGCTGATAGAGCAATTTTTTTCATTGTTGTTTCCTTTTTTTTTGCTTTCGCAACACGCGATTCATTTCATTTCGTTGGCGGAAGTATAAAATAGCTTGGTTACAAAAAGATTACAAAGCAGTTCTGTTTTGTAATCTTTTTGTAACCTTTTAACAGTACTATTTCGCACATCTAAAAAAATAAAGGAGGATAAAATGAAAAGAGCAAAAATCTATACATTCATTATAAACATGCTACTTGTTTTTGCTGTTTTTCATTTTGCAAACCCCTCTTTTACAGACAAAAACCTTTTAGAGATAGCTACTGAAAAGAGCACACAGGAGTCACAACAAGCAAAGTTTCTTGAGTTAGATGACACAGAAGAGTCAGAGAATGAAGAAAAATTTTTTGTTCTTTTTATGAATAATACTCCTTCTCTTATACATCTTGTTTCTATTAAATGTTATCTCCCTCAACAATCAAACTCCAACACCATAAAAAACAATCCTTACAAACCTCCTATATTTTCCTAAAACACCCTTTTTTATTTCACACATTTCATTTCAAAAAAACAGACTATAGGAAAATAAACTATGAAAAAAACAGTTTTAACAACATTGACGACTTTAACTCTAGGAGCGTTTGCACTCCATGCAACCCCAAACCCACCTCTTAAGCACAAAAGTGTTACAGAGTTTAGCGGGATTGAGCATGATTTACTTGAGAGATTTCATTTTGCAGGTGATCTGCGCTTACGTTATGAGAGTAAAGAGACTTACTACAACGATGGAACTGACGCTACAAACAAGTACACTTACCACAACAGATACAGATTACGCTTGGTAGCAGCTGTTGATTTAACAAAAAATCTTACATTTGATATTGGTATGCGAAGTGGTTATGGCAACCCGACTTCTGGAAATCAGACATTTTTAGATGATAAAGCTTTGAGTGATTACTTTTGGCAGTCCTTACGCTTTAATATTTTAGACATTACATACAAAAATGGCGACTCTACGCTCAAAGTCGGAAGACATCCTTACATGATATATAGACCGATCAAATCACAACTTATCTGGGATAATGACCTCTCATTCAATGGTGCAAGCTATAGCTATAAAAATGATTCTCGCATCATTAACCTCGGTATCAGCCAACCAACATATGCAGAGCAGGTTACTGCCAAGGATACTATCAACCTCTTTTTTGCACAATATGTTGAGAAAATGAAATTGGAAAACTTTAAAGTAAACTTAGGTGCAGGTGTTTATTACTACGATGGAATTAAAGGCAATACACCTATTTATGGCACTAATAAAGGCACCGGTATGGGTAATACTTTGATTAATGGTGTTTTTGCAAATGATTATCATATCTTAGAAGCATTTGGAGAACTCAAGTTTAAAGATGTATATGGCAAGCCACTCACACTCGCAGCTGGAGTTGCATACAACACTGCAGCAAGTGATAAAAACTTAGGGTATGATTTAGCAATTAAAATAGGAAAAGCAAAAAAAGTTCATGATTGGCAAATCAAATACTCATACACATATCTTGAAGCAGATGCAGTAGTAGGTGCACATAGTGACTCAGATAATTTTGGCGGTGGTACTGCGGCTAAAGGGCATGCCATTAGAGCAAAATATAAATTTGGCAAAAGAACATACCTTGCGGCAACACTCTTTTATGACACACTTTTTGCAGGAAAAACAGATGGAAAGCCAGAAGCAGATTATGAACGTGTGCAGTTAGATGCCATTATAAAGTTTTAACGACCAATAGATTTGTATGTAATCTAACTGTAATCTAACTGTTTTATACTTTCACAACTTAAATTGAAAAGGTTAAACAGATGACAAAAGTGATTAAAATTGCTCTAGCTTCTTCACTATTGGTAGCAGGTCTTAGTGCCAATGATGTTATAAAAGGAAGTGGTGCTTCATTTCCATACAGTGTATATCAAAAATGGATCAAAGCATACAACAAAGAGACAGGCATTAAAATCGACTACATCAAAAAAGGTTCTTCAAAAGGGATCAAAGATGCAAAAGCTCGTGCAGTTGATTTTGCCGGAACTGATAAACCTTTAAGTCCAAAAGTGTTAAAGAAAAATGGTCTCTACCAATTTCCTGGTGTTGTAGGTGCCATTACAATGGGCTACAATCTTGCAGGTATAAAAGGTTTAAAACTCTCACGTGCAGCGGTTGTTGCTATTGCAAACGGCAGTGCAAAATACTGGGATGACAAAGTAATTGCAAAAGCAAACCAAGGCGTAAAACTGCCGCATAAAAAACTAACATTTATTCACCGTGCAGATGGTTCAGGAACAACATATAACTTTACATACTATCTCTCCAAAGTCTCTAAAAAATGGAGAAAAACATATGGTGCAAAAAAATCACTTAGCTGGCCAGGAGATCACCATATAGGCGGAAAAACAAACTCAGGTGTTGCAGCACTTTTAAAACAGACTCCATACTCTGTTGGTTACATTGACTATGCAGATGCAAAAAACAACAATATTGCTATGGCTACACTGCAAAATCGTGCAGGTAACTACATCAAACCTGAACTCAAAAACTTCCAAGCAGCAGCAGCAAAAGCAGCACTCAATCCAAAGAAAGATTTTTATGCTGTCATTGCAGATCCTAAAGGAGTTGATTCATACCCGATGGTAGCTGCAACATTTATTCTTCTTCCAAAAGAGCACAAAGAAAAAGATAAAAAAGTAACAGCATTTTTTGACTGGGCCTATAAAAACGGTCAGGATATTGCAAAAAGCCTTGGTTTTGTTCCATTGCCAGACTCTCTCACTGTAAAAGTTAGAAAATATTGGGAAACAAAAGGAATAAGATAATTTCATGGAAAAGATCTTTCAAAAACTCTCTCTTGCCAGTGCAACACTTGTTTTTGTTCTGCTTGTCGGTATCTTTTTAACACTCTACTCTGCAGCAAAGCCTGCTATTGATGAGTTTGGTCTTGGATTTATCACAAACCCTGAGTGGAATAAAGAAGTGGTTGTACCAACAGCTCCAGATGCAGCAAACAGGGCAGAAGCACTCAACTCAGATGATGACACTATCACAGATGAAGATGATGTTATGATTGCAGATGAAGATGATGAGATTGCAGATGAAGATGAGATGCTTCTCGATGATGAAGATGAAAGTGTTACAAAAACTATCTATGGCGGTCTTGTGCCGATTGTTGGAACACTTCTCTCTACACTTATAGCTCTTGTATTTGCACTGCCAATTGCTATGGGAATTGCAGTCTTTTTAGCTGAGATCGCACCAAAAAATATCTCAAATATTGTAGGGATTGCCATTGAACTTCTTGCTGCAATTCCAAGTATTATCTTTGGAATGTGGGGTCTGTACTATTTCGCTCCAATAGTAGCCGGTATTGTAGGCGGTTATCAAGTTTCACTTCTTACTGCAGGACTTGTATTGGGTGTTATGATCCTTCCGTTTATGGCAGCCATCACCCGAGATAGCATGAACACAACACCGGCTGTTTTAAAAGAGTCTGCCTATGCACTGGGAGCTACAAAGTTTGAAGTCATAAAAGATATCATCTTTCCATACTCAAAAGTAGGAATTATCGGATCTATCATTCTAGCTCTTGGGCGTGCGCTTGGTGAGACAATGGCTGTTGCCTTTCTTATCGGTTCTATCTTTGTACTGCCAAAGGCTATCAACGATCCGACCATCTCCATCCCTGTTGCAATGGCGAACAACTTTGGAGAGGCTAGCGGTCTTGGAGAGAGTGCACTCTTTTACTTGGCACTCATCCTCTTTATCATCTCATTTGCAGTGATCTCACTTGCAAAATTTTACTTCTTGAAAAAGGCTAAATAATGAGACTGCTTATAAACAAGATCTTTTTGGGACTCTCTATTTTATCAGCGGGTATCGGTCTTGCCTTTTTGGCGTGGATACTTGTTACACTTTTTATGAAAGGACTCAGCTCTTTTCACTTTTCGCTCTTTCTTAACGACCTTATTGAAGGCGGTTTACGTAACCTCATCATTGGACAGTTAATTTTAGCGGCACTGGCTTCACTTATTGGGATCCCCCTTGGAATGACAGCAGGGATCTATATTCAAGAGTATGGACAAGGCAGATATGCTTCACTGATTCGTGATCTCTCAGATATTATGATGTCTGCGCCCTCTATTGTCATCGGTGCTTTTGTCTATGCTATCATTGTTGTACCAACAGGCGGAACAAGCGGATGGGCTGGAGCTATTGCCTTAGCTATTATGATGATCCCTGTTGTTATCAATACAACAGACTCTATGCTTTCTCTTGTTCCGCGTGAGTTGCGTGAGGCAGGTATTGCCCTTGGTGCTTCAAAATACAAGGTCATCATCGATATCGTTATAAAAGCTGCAAAAGTAGGAATAATGACAGGTATTTTACTCGCTTTTGCCCGCATTATCGGGGAGACTGCACCACTACTCTTTACTTCTGAAACAAGCAATTACTTTAGTCTCAATCTCAATGAGAGTTTTCCATCGCTTACAGTCAGTATCTATGATCTGGCAAATGAGCCCGAAGAGTCTAGTCGCGATCTAGCTTGGGCAGCATCATTTATACTTACCGTTATCGTACTTATCATCAACCTTACAGGTCGATTTATCACAAGAAATAAAAAATAAGGAAATAGATATGCCAGTAATGAACATTAAAAAATTCTCTTTTACTTACCCGGGGGTCGATCATCCATCACTCAAAAGTATTACACTGCCGATCAAGCAAAACAAGATAACAGCGCTTATTGGACCGAGTGGCTGTGGTAAATCTACCCTGCTTCGTTCCATGAACCGTATTCACGATCTCTATCCGGGAAACAAATATGACGGTAAAATCGAACTACTTGATTTAGATACAGGCAAATATCAAAATATCTTAGAAATTAAAAAAGAGAATGAGTTTATAGAACTCCGTCAAAAAGTCGGAATGATTTTTCAAAAACCGACACCTTTTCCTATGAGTATTTTTGACAATGTTGCCTATGGACTTAAAATTGCAGGGATCAAAAATAAAAATGAACTCGCAGACAGAGTTGAAAATGCCCTTAAAGGCTCGGCTCTCTGGAAAGAGGTGCATGATAGACTTGATAAATCAGCGATGGGTCTCTCAGGTGGACAACAACAACGTCTCTGTATTGCTCGTGCGGTTGCTGTAAAGCCTGAAGTACTTCTTTTTGATGAGCCAACCTCAGCACTTGATCCTATCTCTACAGGAGCTATTGAAGAGCTGATCGTTGAGCTGAAAAAAGATGTAAGTATCGCCATCGTTACACACAATATGCAGCAGGCTTCACGTATCAGTGACTATACAGCATTTATGTATCTTGGAGATTTAATAGAGTATGACAAAACAGAAAATATCTTTTTAAATCCAAAAGAGAAACAAACAGAAGATTATATTACAGGGAGATTCGGATAACATGTTGGCAACTTTTCAAACAAATTTAAATGATGTAAAAACAAAGATAATAAACATAGGTGAAGGACTTGTAAAAGCAAATGAACTTATACTTGAAGCACTTAAAGATTGTGATACACAAAAGTTTAATGAAGCAAGAAACTACATCAAAAATATTAGTTCCAAAACGGATGAAATTGACAATGCCATCATCAAGATTTTAGCTCTTTATACTCCAGAAGCAAGAG
>Ga0256842_1001616_pt1 | contig 17711 bp, 19 predicted proteins | sample 4559240metaG_FD_185973 | JGI IMG/M metagenome (GOLD analysis project Ga0256842, IMG submission 185973) | Hydrothermal vent microbial communities from Guaymas Basin, Mexico - 4559-240 | ecosystem: Environmental > Aquatic > Marine > Hydrothermal vents | place: Mexico: Guaymas Basin | collected...
TTTAGGCATTATCTCTTTCATCACTTTACCAAGGTCTTTCACAGTAGTTGCTCCTACCTGTTTAATAATGTCCTTAGCCAATTCTCTGATTTCTTCTTCACTCATCTGCTCTGGTAGATACTTTTCTATAACCTTGAGTTCAGCCTCTTCGGATGAGGCTAGATCGTCTCTTTCAGCAGCTTTATATTGCTCTATTGCTTCTTTTCTCTTTTTCGTTTCCTTTTGAAGGACAGCGATTACATCTTCGTCGCTTGCTTCCTTCATCTTTTCAACTTCGAAGTTTTTAATGGCTGCTATAACCATTCTCAAAGTTCTAACGGCAACTTCATCTTTGCTTTTCATTGCGTTTTTTAAATCTTCCCTTATTTTGTCCTTTAGACTCATTCTTTTCACCTCACACTTTCAGTTTTGATATCATGGTGGTTAATCTATTCATAGCACTTCTTAGTTCTCTTAAGGAATTCACGATATCTTCAGCACCTACTGTTGTATCTTCAGATGATCTCATTATGTTTTCAGAAGCTGTTCTTATTTCTCTTATACCAGATATAAAGTTGCTCATGACCTTGGATATGTTTCCTATTGCACTGTTTATTAAATCTCCTTCCCTTTTAATTCTTTCCGAGTACAGTGCTAAATTTGACAAGCTGTTTTGAATTTTTTCAATGGTCTTTTTTGTTTGATGGGCTGTTTCTCTTGCATCTTTTGAGATACTTGTTATGTGCTCAACTATCTTCGCAATTCCTTCCCTGTCAATGTTCTCCTTTGAACTTTCAATAGATGCATTTATCGCAAGAACCGAGATTGTATCAGAAAGGTATGCTATTTTTTCGTTCAAATCAGTTAACGATGAAATCAAGTTTACAGAGCTTTCTATTTCACCACTGACTTTTGTCAGAAGATCTAAGAAAGATTTAATGGACTTTATGGAGTTGTCAACTTCATATCTTCCTTCTTCGACTGAGGTTGAAAAGTTGTGGGTTATCTCCGACAGCTGCTTTGAAATTGCAGCGTTGTTTTCTGCTATCTTTTCCATCTCAGCTGAAGATGTGCTTATATTGGTTATCGTGGAATATATTTCATTTGAGAACTCTTTAATGATCTTATGTTGTCTTTCTATTTGTCCTGCGCCAATTTTTGCGATAATATACGACGCGATAAATAAAAGAATGAGGGCAGATGGTATGATTACTCTATATAAAAATTTTGATAGGCCAGAATAGTAAGATTTAAATTCATCCATGGTCATCGCATTTACAACGTAAAAATACACCTTATGTTCGTTCCCTTCGCTGTCATAATATTTAAGATCAAATGGAAAATCAAGTCTTGAGTAAAATGCCTTAATCTTTTCTCCTTGGTATTCGTAAGTAACATATCCACTGTTTTTTTCTTCAAAGGATTTTAGTAGAGAATCTAATCCTTCTTTTTCTATATTGATTCCTATCCTTTTGCTTATTGTATGATAAACGGTATTTCCGAAGTTATCTATGACATAAATATACCCTTTGGATAAAACGATATTTTTAGAGACAATGTCTTCCATGAATTTACTGATATCAACGGTAGCTTCATTTATCATGAAGGTTTCAAACCTTCCCTTAAAAATTATGTACCACTTGTTATCAATGTTCTCATAAGTATACTCTATCATCTTCCCTCTTCCACCAAAGTACATGTAATCTGATTTTAACCATTCGATTTCTGAAGACTCCCTACTAACTGCTATATCTGGCAAGAAACGTAAATTAGTTTGCATCAAAGAACTAACATTCCATACAGTATTTTCGATCATATTCGATACAGTCTCGTCAAGAACACTGGATATCTTGAAGTTTATTATGTAAAAGATAGAAAGAAGTATTATTGCAAATATTACCAAAATATACAGAGAATATTTCCAGGTGATGCTCACCCTGTATCACCACCTTGCTTTGTCATTTTTTGAAAATATCGAAATACGTTGTTATATCAATCAGTATTCCAAAGTTTCTATAAAGTGCTATAGGTTCTCCATCGTAACTAAACATTATTCCACCTGACAACCTTGCATAGGGCATGAAGAAAACATCCTTGTACATAGCGGATATATAAACGCCACTTTGAAATTCTGCAAATGTTCCTTTTAGATCTTTTGATATGTATCTTCCGTAAATTCCTATTCTATTTTTCGAGTTACCCTCTTTTGAGAATAAATACGAGATTTCTCCTTCAAATGTCATGCTTAAATCTGGATTTTGCTCCTCTCTTGGATCATAACTACCAGGTTCTTGGATCAATCTTCCACCAACATCGATTTCCAGTTCATCGGTTTTAAATCCAACTGCTCCAAATATATTCGAAAACATAAAAGCTGTTCCTATTCCCAAACCCACTCCAAAGTTTTCGTTGCCAAAACCAAATTTCATATATCCTCCTTGCTCTTTCATAGCTGCTCCAGCTTCAACAAAATCCAAAAGTCCATATCTTACAGCCCATGTTGGATTTCCAGCAGAAAAGCTAATTCTACCCATCGGCATTATCCATGGATCTAAAGAAACCAAAGCACCCATTGAAACACCCACCAGCACAAATATGCTTAGCAAAATAACTAACTTTTTCATAAAAAATCCCTCCTTCTCAATAGTATCCCACAATGCCACTCTGAAGCTCTGTTACAGCATCCAAAATTTCTTGCGGAGTTATTAACTCGCCATTTACTTTGTTAACAAGTTTTACCCTTACATCGTTTTTAGTAAGACTCAAAACTTCATGAGCATATTGGCCAAGATTCATTTCGGCTATGATCACAGAATTGACTCTTGAAAGCAGTTCTTTAAGCCTTGTTCTTGGAACTGGCCAGATTGTAATGGGTCTAAAGAGTCCTACCTTTATTCTGTCGTTTCTTGCTATTTTAACTGCTCTCATGGCGCTTCTTGCAGTGATCCCGTAGGCTATAATTAAGACTTCCGCATCTTCCGTCATGTATTCATCGTATATGGAGATTTCGTCAGCGTGAAGCCTGATTTTTTCCACTAGCCTTCTTACAAGCCTATCAGCTATATCAGGATTTGCCATTGGAAATCCTGCTTCGTCATGTATAAGTCCTGACACGTGAAATCTTGCTTTACCCATTTCTACCAGTGGTTGTGGGGTTGGTTCTGCGTACTCTTCTGTCTCGTATGGAAGGAAGACCTCTTCCTCTTTAATCTGTTCTTCCCTTAATCTGTTGTATATGAAAACTTCCCTTTCACTTGGCATTATGAAGTTTTCTCTCATGTGGCCGAGGGTTTCATCCATAAGGAACACAACGGGGGTTCTATATTTCTCAGCAAGGTTGAATGCAGTTATTATGTATTTATAGATTTCCTGAACTGATGAGGGATAAAGAGCTATTATTGCATGATCTCCATGAGTTCCCCACCTTGCTTGCATGATATCGCCTTGTGAGGGTTTAGTAGGAAGACCGGTTGATGGTCCACCTCTCATCACGTTCACGAATACCGTGGGAGTTTCTGTCATCACGGCGTAGCCAATCGCTTCTTGCATTAAAGAAAAACCAGGTCCAGAAGTTGCAGTCATTGATTTAACTCCAGCAAGTGAAGCTCCTATTATAGCTGCCGCTGATGCAATTTCATCTTCCATCTGTATGAAAACTCCTCCAACCTTTGGAAGTTCTCTTGACATCACTTCGGCTATCTCTGAAGCAGGGGTTATAGGATAACCGGCATAGAACCTGCATCCTGCCCTTATCGCTCCAAGTGCTGCTGCCTCATCACCTTGCATCAACACCATTTTAGGCATATTATCCCCTCCAATTTCCTTTTATACCTTCGAGTATCGAGTAAATTTCTAAAAGCATCAATGATAGGGCTACAAATATCAGTGCAAGAGAAGAAATTAAAACGTAAATATTGCTAGCTAACTCCCAATTTATCACAGCCATTATTGTAAACACTACTCCCACTGCACAGCTAATAAACGATAAAACTCGTAAAATTCCACTTACTTTTGTACTATTGAAATTTATAGTTGATAAGCTTCCCACTGCTCCTGCTATCGTAAAAGCTACTACTCCATATATCATGAAACTATTTACATTCAAATTGTACCCCAAAACCTCTAGAAAATCTTTTGGAATAAATTTAAGAGCAATTATTCCAGAACTTAGAAGTATACTTGTTGTTAGCATTATCACCGATAAAAATAGTATCAGTACATCTATTAGTACACCTTTATGTTCTTTACCTTTTGGCAGACTGCGGCGGGATCCTCTGCCTTGAAGACTGCTGATCCCATAACGAGGATGTCTGCTCCGAGTTCCACCAGTTTTTGTGCGTTCGATGGGGATACACCTCCATCTACCATTATTTCAAAATTGAGCTGCCTGGCTTCTCTTATTTTTGATAGAGTTTCTATTTTATGATAAGTTCTTTCTATAAAGCTTTGTCCGGAAAATCCAGGGTTTACACTCATCACAAGGACTCCGTCGACGTATTCCAAAATGTCATCAAGAACGAGAACAGGTGTATGTGGATTTATTACAACGAATGCTTTGCTTTCGAGTTCCTTTATCCTAGTGATAGTTCTGTATAAATTGTGACATGCTTCGTAATGCACAGAAATTATTTTTGGGCTATATTGAGAGAACCATTCTATATGGTCCATAGGATTTGTGACCATGAGATGAACATCAAGAGGAACATCGGTTATCTTCTGTATGTGTTTTGCTATAACGGGTCCGAAGGAAAGGTTTGGAACGAAGTGACCGTCCATAACATCCAGGTGAATATAATCAATGTAATCCTCGATCTCTTTAATTTGTTTTTCTAAACAGGAAAAGTCCGCTGCAAGTATTGATGGAGAGACCTTCACCATAATAGTTCACACCTCCAAAGCGTTTTTAATCGTTAACGCTACAATTTCTACCTCGTCATCCCTAAGTTCAGGGAATATGGGAAGAGCAAGGGTAGTCTTTGAAAGCCTTTCCGCTACGGGGAAATCCCCCTTCGAGAATCCAAGGTATTCAAAGGCTGGTTGCAGATGAAGCGGTTTTGGGTAATAAATTGCAAAACCAATTCCCCTTTCCTTGAATTTCTCTATAACTTTCTCTCTGTATTCTGGTTTTTTGAACTTTACTACAAATTGATGGAACACATGGCCTTTAAATCCTTCGACGGGCTTTGGATAGTCAAGAAACTCTACGAGATCCATCTCTTCAAATAATTTTCCATAGAGTTTCGCTATCTCTATTCTTCTGTCGTTCCATTGATCGATATATTTTAGTTTTATTCTAAGAACGGCTGCATGGATTTCATCAAGTCTTGCGTTCTTTCCTAAAAGCTCATGTTTGTATTTTTTCTTGCTGCCATGAACTCTTAACATTTTCAATATTTCACAAAGCTCATCGCTATTTGTCGCAACGGCTCCTCCATCACCGTAAGTTCCTAAGTTTTTGGTTGGAAAGAAAGAAAATGTGGCTATATCCGATACAGATCCTGCTTTCACTACGGAGCCGTCTCTCTTTTTCCATTCAGCTCCCAAAGCTTGTGCAACATCTTCAACTATAGGTATGTTGTACCTATCTCTGATCTCTTTGATCCTGTCAAGATCGAGGCTTCTTCCGAATAAATGTACAAAAACTATGGCTTTAACTCTTTCCGGGTTTAACCCGCCTTCTGTACCGTTTAATAATGTTATTAAATTATCAAGGTTCATATTCATGGATTCTTCTTCCACGTCAACAAAAGCCGGGAATCCTCCCAACCATGATGCTGCGGAAGCGGAAGCTATGAATGTATAAGGAGTGGTTATTACAACATCACCGTATTTTATGTTTAAAGCTTTCATCGCAAGTATGAGAGCATCTGTTCCGTTTGATACTCCAACGGCGCATTTGACTCCCAAATATTCTGCCAATTCTTCTTCGAATTTTCTCACGTTTTCTCCAAGAATCACTCTGCCTGAAGATATTACTTTATCTATGGCGTTTAAAATTTCTCCTCTCAATTTCAGGTATTGTCTCGTAAGATCGAAAAGGGGTATCATATTTCTACCCTCCTTCAAATCCTTCCAGTTTCATAAGAGACTATTGTAAGTGCAGCGAGAGCTGCCGTCTCAAATCTAAGAATCCTCTTTCCTAAAGAGACTAAAGTGGCTCTTTTAGATAGCATTTCTTTTTCTTCGTCTGTGAGACCACTTTCTGGGCCTACAACAATTCCAACGGTCATATCAGGATTGAATTTCATTTCTCTTATGGGCTGGCCTTTTGGATCCAGCAAGATGTTAACATCTTCGTTTAAGTATTCAATCAAGTTTTTTGTTGAATGGACAAGGTTCAAAAATGGGAAAAGTGTTCTTTTACATTGTTTTGCAGCGTCTCTTATAACGAGTTCTAACTTCTTCCTCTTCTTGGTGTAATCCCTTTTGCTCTTTTCCGCTTTGTATATAACTATTCTGTCAACACCAAGCTCCACAGCTTTTTCTACCAAAAGCCTGAGTCTATCCCATGATGAAGAGCCTATATAAAGCGTAACCAATTTAGAAGGTAAGCTTTCTTCCCTGTGAGCCTCTATAATGTCTCCATAAGACTTTTTCTTTGATATCTTCCTTATTATTACCTTATATATTATTCCCTTCCCATCGGTTACGTCTATCTTCTCTCCAACCTGGGCTTTAACAACTTTTAAATGTTCCGATTCATGTTCGTCAAATTCCATCACATCACCTTTTGGCTTTCCGAAGAATATATTCGGCATTATGGTATCACCTCAAATCCCGTGTACGGAACCAAAACATCGGGAACTTTGATGGAGCCATCAGGCTGTTGATAGTTCTCCATTATCGCCACGAGTGTCCTTCCAACTGCAAGTCCGGAGCCGTTTAATGTGTGAACGAAATCGAGTTTTCCGTCTTTTCTTCTGTATCTTGTGTTAGATCTTCTTGCTTGAAAGCTTTCTGTGTTGCTACAGGAGGATATCTCTTTATATGCGTTATATGATGGCAACCATACTTCTATATCATAGGTCTTTGAAGCTGTGAATCCCATATCCCCGGTTGACAGTAAAATGACTCTGTATGGAAGCTTCAGCCTCTTTAGCACCTCTTCCGCGTGTGAAGTTAGAGTCTCCAGCGCTTCATAAGATTTTCCCGGTGTTGTATACCACACAAGTTCCACTTTATCGAATTGGTGGTTTCTTATCATTCCCCTCACATCTTTTCCGTAGCTTCCAGCTTCTCTTCGATAGCAAGGGGTATAAGCAACGTATTTAAGTGGGAGGTCATCTTCCCTTAAAACTTCTCCGGCGTGAAGGTTGACGAGCGGGACTTCCGCCGTTGGGATCAAGAAAAGATCATCTTTTTTGGTGTTGTAAGCCTCTTCTTCAAATTTTGGAAGCTGTCCAGACCATGTCATCGTTTCTCTTTTAACAAGATGTGGAGGTGCTACCTCGATGTATCCGTGCTCCTTTGTGTGAAGGTCAAGCATGAAATTAATAAGTGCCCTTTCTAGTTTTGCAAGTTTGCTGTAAAGAATCACAAACCTTGATCCAGAAAGCTTTCCAGCCCTTTCTATATCCAGAAGTCCCAGTTCAGGTCCAAGATCCCAATGGGCTTTAGGTTCGAAGTCAAACTCTGTTGGCTGACCCCACTTTCTGATCTCTACGTTGTAAGTCTCGTCTTCTCCCACTGGAACACTCTCATGGGGAACATTGGGTATCCTTAATAGAAGCTGCTTTTGTTTTTCTTCAAGTTCCCTCTTTTTATCCTCAAGTTCTTTTATCTTCTTCCCAACTTCTTTTCCTTCTTCCATTAAAGCCTTTGTTTTATCTTCGTCTTTTTCCCTCTTTGCTTTTGCCACTTCTTTCGATATTTCGTTTCTTTTTGCCCTTAATTCGTTTATCTTCGTGGTTACATCTCGCCATTCTTTATCGATCTTTAAAACTTCATCGATTATCTCTACTTCGTAACCTCTTTTTTTAAGTGCATCTTTAAAAAAATCCGGATCTTTTCTCAGCGCTTTTATATCTATCATAATCTTCCCTCCTCCATTGATGTCAACTTCTTACTCCACTGTTACGCTCTTTGCTAAATTCCTCGGCTTGTCAGGGTCGTGTCTTTTAAGCACAGCTACATGATACGCAAAAAGCTGTATAACTGGAGACATAACAAGTGGATAAAGCTCTTCTGGTACCTTTGGTACCTCCAAGATTATATCAGCAACTTGCAAAATATCCCTATTTTCTGAAGTGGTGAGTGCTATTATTTTTGCGTTCCTTGCTCTACATTCCATTATGTTAGATTTCATTTTTTGATAGAGTGAATCCTGGGGTGCTATAGCAAAAACGGGGAAGTTCTCGTCAAGAAGTGCTATGGGACCATGTTTTAGTTCACCGGCTGGATACCCTTCTGCGTGTATGTAGCTTATCTCTTTCAGTTTTAGAGCCCCCTCAAGGGCTGTTGGATATCCGTATCCTCTTCCTATATACATGAAATGATTGTAATCTTTAAAATCTTCAGCTATTTCTCTTATCCTGTCTGAAGAATCGAGAATCGATGAGAAAACCTCTGGAAGCCTGAGCAGTGTATCAAAAATCTTCTCGTGCCTTCCCGCCCAAAAACCACGCTGTTCAATTATCTGGAGGCCTAATAGGAGTAAGACGGTAAGTTGTGCAACATAAGTTTTTGTTGCAGCTACGCCAATCTCCGGGCCAGAGTTCATCATTATTGAGATATCGGACTCCCTTGTTATCGTTGAGCCTACAACATTTGTTATAGCTATTATCCTTGATCCTAATCTCTTTGCTAGTCTTATTGATTCAAGCGTGTCCGCTGTTTCCCCAGATTGAGATATGGCGATCGTTAATGTATCTTTATCCACGTGAGGTTTTCTGTAGCGAAATTCCGAAGAAACTTCCACTAGAACATCAAGATCAGTGTGGAATTCCACAAAGTATTTAAAGAAAAGGGCGGCGTGATAACTCGTTCCGCATGCGACCAAATTTATCCTTCTAATTTTAGAAAAGTCTATTTCTTTTATCTCCGGGATATCTACCCTTCCTGATCTCACTCTTCCAGTCATGGCGCTGGATATAACCATAGGTTCTTCCATAATCTCTTTTATCATGAAGTGGTCATATCCACCCTTTTCTGCTGCCGATTCATCCCAATTTATATGTTGAACCCTTCTTTCAACCTTTTCGCCACTGGATCTATAAATTTCAACTTTTCCCTTTTTAAGAAGGGCTACATCTCCATCTTCAAGAAAGATAACATCCTTTGTATACCGGATTATCGGTGTTACATCCGATGCAAGTATCGTCGTATCCTCCCCTATACCTATAACAAGGGGACTTCCTTTCCTTGCGGCTACTATCATGTCTGGATGATCCGAGTGTATGACGCCTATAGCGTAAGCACCATCGAGCTTTCTTATTGCTTTCATTACAGCTTCAAAGAGATCTCCTGAGTATTCCTCTTCGATAAGATGGGCAATTACCTCCGTGTCGGTATCGGATTTAAACTTGTGTCCGAGAGCTTCCAGCATACCTCTGAGTTCCCTGAAGTTCTCTATTATCCCATTGTGAACTATTGCGATTTTTCCTGTGCAATCGGTATGAGGATGGGCATTTATATCGTTGGGTTGACCGTGTGTAGCCCATCTTGTGTGAGCGATACCCACTTCAACTTTTTCATCAAGTAGGTTCTTTATGGAATTTTTCAAAGCCTCTATTTTTCCAACACTTTTGTATACCTCTATCCTTCCATCTTTAACGAAGGCGATTCCAGAGGAGTCATAGCCTCTGTATTCGAGCTTTTTTAGCGAGTCGATGATATCAGCCGTTTTTGTCTCATCAGATATAATGCCAACTATTCCGCACACTCTAACCCCTCCCTTACCAAGTTACAAGTTTAGCATGAGGGCTGCCTTAGATAAACATCATTTGTGATGTATAGTATAATCAAGTGGGATATTCGAAATAAAACTACAGGAGGTGTCTTGTGTGATAATCGATTGCAAAAGCATTAGCAAGGAAATTGATGCAAAAACCAAGGAGATTATTGAAAATTTAGGGTTTTCTCCAAAGCTCGTGGCGGTTACCTCGAATCCCGACCCATCTACAGTTACCTACCTTAATTCAATGAAGAAAAAGGCGGCAAAGCTTGGTATAGAATTCGATGTTATGGAAGGTTCCAACATGGAAGAGCTTGTAAAGGTGATATCAAAGCTTGCCAGTGACGATACCGTTCATGGAATATTTCTTACCCATCCACTTCCAGAGGGTATCGACGAATTTGAGCTAACATTGAGGATACCACCTGAGAAAGATGTTGAAGGAAGAACCCCATACAACCTTGGGATGCTTGTTTATGGAAAAGAGCTTTTCCCACCATGTACAGCGGAAGCTGCAGTTAGGATAATGGAACATACAACGGAACTTAAGGGAAAGAAGGTAGCCGTTATCGGAAGGAGCGTCACCGTTGGAAAACCTATAGCCATTATGCTTCTTAAAAAAGGAAGAGATGCAACGGTTACAGTGTGTCATTCAAGGACTAAAGACATAAAAGCTGTTACCCTCGATTCTGAAGTTGTTGTCGTTGCTGTTGGAAGAGCGAAATTCTTAAAACCGGATATGGTTAAAGAGGGAACCATAGTTATCGATGTTGGAATAAATGTAGTTGATGGAAAACTTATAGGAGATGCTGATCCAGAAATTGAAAAGTTGGCTAGTGTGACTCCTGTTCCCGGGGGGGTTGGAAGGGTGACAACCTCCATTCTTATGGAGCATGTGGCTAAAGCCGCTGAAAGACTCTCTAAAAGATGATTGATAATACTTACACAGTTTCCGATGTTATAGACATAATAACTTCTTATATAGATGATGATCCCTACCTCACCGATATAGAAGTTGTCGGTGAGGTTGCTGATTTAAAGACAAGGGGTGATCACGTTTATTTTTATCTCGTTGATGAAAGATCCCGTTTGTCATGTGTGTGGTTTGGTAGAGGAAGATACGTAAGGTTCAAAGATGGTGACATGGTAAAGGCATTTGGTAGTGTTAGGATTTACAAGAAAAGAGGTAGTATAAATTTCTATGTTGAAGAAGTTTCCCACCTTCGCCAAAAAGGGATGTTCATGAAAAATTTTGAAATGCTCTTCATGAAACTCAGTAGTATGGGGATCTTTACAAGGGAGAAAAATATCCTTCCAGAGCTTCCAAGAAAGATAGGTATTGTAGCTTCCATAGATTCTGCGGCACTTAGAGATATTCTTAAGACCTTTCGAGAAAGAGCACCGCTTGCGATTCCTTACATATTTCACGCTCAGGTTCAAGGAGAAAATGCACCGGAGAGTTTATCATCAGCTATAAAGGAGGCTTTGAATTTTGATTTAGATGCTTTGATAATCTCGAGAGGCGGAGGATCGAGAGATGATTTATGGGCTTTTAACGATGAAAGAGTTGTAGATGCAGTCTTAAATGTGGAGATAAACCATAAAATTCCTGTGATATCTGGTGTTGGTCATGCAACCGATAATGTCATTTTGGATATGATCGCTGATTATTCTGTTCATACCCCGACGGCAGCGGCTGAGCTCATAGCTAAGAAACAGCAGGAGTTCATTGAAAAGTTCCGTGGCAATCTGGAGAGGGTGTGCTTACAAGTTCAGAATATCTTAGAAATCGAAGGGCTGGATTTAAAAAGAAAAGTCGAGAGGATTATTCCACTTGTGTCACGATCAATTATCAGGGGCGAGAATACTCTTGAGAGGGACTTTAGCATTATTGAGAAAAAAGCGCCAAAGAGTGTAAAGGAAAAAGAAGAATCTTTGATAAAACCACTCGAAACGATTCTAAAGATTTTAGGAATAAAACTGAAGGAGAGTAAAGTTCTCCTTAAAACTTCAATGTCCAATATATTGAAAGATTCATTCAAAATCATTGATAGAAAAAGGTTTTATCTTGATTCTAAGATACAGTTGATTAGGAAGCTTTCTCCTAAAGCGGTTATGGAGAGGGGATTTTTGATAGCACTTAAGAATGGAAAGGTGGTAAAAAGCGTAAATGAATTAAGAGTAGGTGAAGAGCTTGAGCTTGTATTGAAAGATGGGAAAGCGAGGGTGATTGTTGATGGAATTCAGCCAAATAGTTAAAAGGCTTGAGGAAATTGCGGAGAAATTGGAAACAGAGGATGTTCCTCTTGAAGAAGCTATGAAACTTCTTGAGGAAGCAGAGAAGCTGTACAAGGAAGGAAAGGAAATAATAGAGCAGTCAAAGAAAAAGCTTGAGGAGGTAGCTAACGATATAGAATGAGAATAGCTGTAGGAGGGTTTGGACTTCAGGGTCTGGTTGCAATACCATTTTTTAGTGTGATGGACGATTTAAAGGTAGAGGCGAAGATCGTAGCTACTGGAATAGCAGGTGTTTATGCAATATTGAGGGAGAATTTCAATGGGGATGAAGCAATCAGGAGAACCCTCGCACTCGTTGACAAGCTCAAAGAAGATCTATGGGTCGTTGACAGGGCAGGGATATGTGAAGGAGAAAGGTTAAAAAGTTGGAAAAAAGAAGCTGTTAAATATTGTGTTGATCTTTCACTAAAGAATGGAAGAAGAAGTTATGAAGAGATAGATGAGATTCTTTCCGGGCTTAAAAGTATGGGAAATGTTCATATAGAGTACCTTGACCTTGAGGAGTATAAAGTCAAGCTTTACAGTGGCGATCCTATTGAAGGTGTGAAAATTTCTTTAGCGTTTCCTGGTATATTTCCGCCTTACAAGGGAAAAATAGTTTCAACAACTTATCTAACGCAGATTCCACTTGAAATGATGAATGAAGGAGAAATCGTGATAGATAACCTTAGAGATCCATCTCTATGCAAAAACTCCACCGCTGATGAACTTTTGTCTCAATCCGCAGAACTCAGGGCTATTATGTATGCGAAAACACTGATAAAGGTGAAAAAAGTTAAAACAGTGAAGGTGAAACAACTTCTATGGAGGAAGTTTCTTAAGGATAATCTATATTTCACTAATGAGGTGTATGATGAGATAAAAAAGGGATTAGAAGAGGTGATAAGTGGTTGAATATTGCAGTGCTTTATGGTGGGCTGTCACGAGAAAGAGAAATTTCCATAAGAAGTGGGAAAAGGGTGGCAAAAGCTCTTGAAAAAAATCACAATGTTATTCTTCTTGATGTAGATGAGAATTTTATATACAGGTTGGGCGAGCTGAAAAAATTTGATGCGATATTTGTGGCACTTCATGGCCACTTTGGAGAAGATGGAACGATTCAAGGGATCTTAGAATACCTCAGGGTTCCATATACTGGTTCGGGAGTGCGGGCGAGTGCTATTTGTTTTGATAAACTTTTTTCTTATGAGCTTTTAAAAGACAAAATCCGTGTTCCAAAATACAGTGTTATAACAAAGCCAACGAGGCATTCTCCTTTTGGATTTCCCTGCTTTATCAAACCAAGAAAAGAAGGATCGAGTATAGGTTCACATATTTGCCATAATGAAGATGAACTTTTTGAATATTCAAAAAAGGAACTTAGGTTTTATGGAGAGATGCTTCTTATGGAGTATATTAAAGGCAGGGAGCTTACGGTTTCCATTGTGGAGATAGATGGAAAGCCTATAGCTCTTCCTATACTAGAGCTTAGACCAAAGAAGGAGTTTTATGACTTTGAAGCTAAATATACGAAAGGATTAACGGAATTTATAATTCCAGCGCCTCTTATGGTGGATGAAGAGGAGGAGGTTATTTCATCGTCTTTGAAAGCGTATAGAATGTTAGGCTGCTCTTCCTTTGGAAGGGTGGATGGAATCTTAAAAGATGGGGAATTCTACTTTCTTGAGCTCAATTCGATTCCGGGATTAACTGAGACAAGTGATCTTCCAGCTTCAGCAAAGGCTTATGGGCTTTCATTTGAAGAACTTGTGGAAATCATTCTTAGGACAGCTTCCTTAAAGGAGGTAAACTATGAAGGGGATAATTCTCGTTATCGGTGACAAGAAGTATGATTTTTCCTGGATAATAGATAAAGCAAAGGAAATGGGGATGACTATAGAGACCGTGGAAAATTTGGAAAAGAGAATGAAGGTTATTTCAGAGAAGCTCTATGACCTTTCGAATAAAGACTACGATGTGATTTTCACCATAGGTGGTACGGGTATAGAGGGTGATGACATAACACCCGAAGCTACAGAAAAGATCATAGACAAAAAACTTCCAGGGCTTGAGTATTTCATATTTAAAGAAACGGTAGAAACGGCTATAGTTGGGGTTTTCTCAAGACTTGTTGCTGGTATAAGGGGAAAAACTTTTATAATCAATCTGCCCTCAAAGGGATATGAGGGAGTGTTTTTAAAGATAGTCGAAGCGATAATAGAGATAAGAAAAGAAGTTTCATGAGGTGTAGAATTTGAGGTTATACATGGGTCCACAAGTAGGACTTTTGGAATTTGATGAAGTAGATATAGCTATATCGTGGCAAGAGGAGCCTATATTGAAAGAGTGGATAAAGATAAATGTAATTGGAGACGACAAAGTAATAGATATATATGAAGACGGAAAGGTTTTGGAAACATCTACTTATGTTTTTACAGATATCTTTGATGTAAGGTTTGCTGCGGTAACAGGTTATGATGCTTATTATCCGGAATTTTACCATTTTGCAAAATCAAAGGATGCAAGATTTGTTGTATCATACAAGAAAGCGGATGGAATGGCGGGCTTCATGAACTTGAAGTATCAATCTTGGTCATACGCACAGGAAGCAGGAATTATGGTATTCTCGGTTATGGAGGTATCTGGGAAGGTATATTATGGTGTATATGCTCCAATAGAAAGGTTCAGGAAAAAGAATGGAATAATTTATGAAGGCAGCACAAGGAATTTTATGGAGGTAAACTTTTATGAAAATCCTTGATGGGCTTTTCATAAAAAATCTTGATATGGTTCTTAAAGGAATAAAAGGGGAATATTTATCTTCTAATATTAAAGGGAAGAGCTCTTTTAGGATAATGTCCTACCAATTTGATTTTAAGCCGTTTTCTACGCCGGATGAGGCTATATATTTTATAAATGCTCGAATTAGAGAAATATTGAGATACTTGCCGAGAATAGTTGTGTTTCCAAGGTATACTGCTAACCTCTTTCTGGGGCTTTTGCCCTTTTCCAAAAAAAGGCTTCATACAGAGAAGGGTCTTGAACTGTCGAGCAGGTTCTACACGATTTTAAAGAGCTTTTATATAGAACTGGTGAATAAGATAGGGAAAATAACTGGAGTTACTTTCGTCTCTGGAACGGTTTTTTCTGAGGAAGAGGAGATTGTCGTTATCTATGCGGGTGACGATGTTCACGTGTTTACCAATGAGGATTCCACAAAGGTGGTGAATTTTGAAGGGTATAAGTTGGCTTTCTTGTTTCCTGATGAGACGATGGATTACAAAAAACCGCGGTTGCTTCAAGAAATGGATGTTGAGGTGTTTATAACCAGCGAAAATTGGGAAGATGAAAACGAATGGGTTATGAGAAAAGGAATGTGGGCCAGGTCGCAAACACTAGGTATCTTTGGGATAAATTCTGCCATGGTGGGGAATATATTTGGTAAAGAGTTTTTTGGAACTTCATTTGTATCAGCTCCTGCTGTGCTTACTAAGAACTTCACAGGATTTGTTGTTAAATTAAATGATCATAAAGAAAAAGGTGTAGCGATAGCTGATATAAATATGGATGTGATTGAGGAATATTCTCGTTCCCTTCCCAAAACTTATAGAAAATATTGGAGTTTTACATGGGGTGGTAACTCTTGAGGATATTGATCACCAATGATGATGGTGTTACGTCTGAGGGTATATTGACACTTGCCAAAGTTCTTTCGAAGGAGCATGAAGTAGCTGTGGTTGCTCCGGAATCGGAAAGGAGTGCCGCCAGTCATGCTATAACTATACATTTCCCGATATGGGCGAAGAAGCTTTCCATATGCGAATACGCTTCTGTATACTCGACAACTGGAACTCCAGCAGATTGCGTGAAACTTGGTGTGGATGTTCTCTTTCCCGATCCTGATGTGGTAATAAGTGGAATTAACAGAGGGCCGAATCTTGGAACGGATGTTATATATTCAGGTACGGTTTCTGGAGCGCTTGAAGGGACTTTGTATGGAATACCCTCGATAGCTGTGTCAAGTGCTGATTACTTAAATCCAAATTATGAAACTGCTGCAAGGGCAATACATGACTTCCTCGAAAAGTTCGATCTGACATTAATTCCTCAATATACAGCCTTGAATATAAATGTTCCGGCCGTTCCCTATGAGAAATTGCGTGGATGGAAGGTTACAAAACAAAGCAGGAGAAGATGGAAAGATTATTTTGAGGCAAGAACGGATCCTTTTGGAAGAACGTACTACTGGATGAGGGGAGAAGTGATTGAGGACGACGAGGATCCGGAAGCAGATTACAAAGCCATAAAGGATAACTACATCTCTGTTACACCTGTCAGTATTTTCGTGACTGATGAAAATTTCATTGACAAGCTAAAGAAGCTTTTGTCTGCAATAAAATAAGTTCTTGCCTTTCATTTTTTCAGGTTCTGATTATTAAATTAAACCAACAATCATGATAGTGAAAAGTTTTTGTGATAGAATCTGTGACAGAACCTAGGAAAAATGGAAGAGGAACTTCAGGGAGGTGCTCTTTGTGAAAAAATTTTTAGCAGCTTTGGTTTTTACTATGTTAACTTTATTGATATCTTCATGTTGCATTTTCACCAATTGCAGCACCGATAATGATAAAAGTAAGGTTATTACTGTAAACGTGTATCTAACCGACAAGCCGCTCTCCAGTATAAAAAATCTCTGGGTGGATATAGATAAGGTGTATTACAGCATAGGAATTTCCGATGAATCAGCCTCTGTTGTAGAGCTGGAGACTGCAACAACTGTGGATATCTTATCTTTGGCTGGTGCTTCCACGCTGCTCTTTAAAATTGAAAACGTGGAAGAAGGGGAAAATCTCTTGTGGATAAAACTTGATATAACGGCTGCTACTATGACCGTTGAAGATAGCACATATACGCTTGGAGTATCTACCCCGGAAGAAATAATCATAGACAGAAGCCTTGGAGAAGGTGATTCGTTTGTGCTGGATTTTGACTTGTCAAGGTCAATAGTAGAAGTGGGACATAGTGATATTTACGAACTTAGACCTGAGTTTAATTGGTGGAGAAGTGGCTATACATCTTCTGTTTATTATATAAAAGGTAAAGTTGTAGATAGTGGTGGAGATCCCGTTCAAGGAGCAGCACTCTTTTTGTTAACTAGCGACGAGTCAACTATCGTTAGATTCACTTTGTCTGGTGATGATGGCAGCTTCAGGTTTGATGGTGTATCTGACGGAACATACATTGTGGCAGTGTTTGGTGATTTTGAAATTCCCCAAGAAGATTCCAACATAATGTGCCTGATGAAAGCATCAGACACATCAAGGGAGATTCCTGTCAACGGCGACAATATAGAAGATGTAACTATCGAGCTTCCTTAGTTTTTATTAATTATAGAATAAGCAAATCGAGCTTTATGATTTTATAATGAAACAAAACCCCTGCGTAAGGGCAAAGTGGGGTTATCTAACATCAAGAGGTCTGAATGTCTTTCCTTCTTTTCTGTAAAGTTCTATATCGAGTTTCTTTATAAACATCTCAACGGTGTTACACACCGTTGCGGAGA
>Ga0256842_1001617_pt1 | contig 17704 bp, 6 predicted proteins | sample 4559240metaG_FD_185973 | JGI IMG/M metagenome (GOLD analysis project Ga0256842, IMG submission 185973) | Hydrothermal vent microbial communities from Guaymas Basin, Mexico - 4559-240 | ecosystem: Environmental > Aquatic > Marine > Hydrothermal vents | place: Mexico: Guaymas Basin | collected...
TTTTTTCATTAAATTACCTTTTTTATTAATATATATATGTATTATAGTGTTTTTTTTCTTAAAATTCTCATTTTAATTAAATTTTAAGAAAAGATGGATTAAGATTACTTTAAAGAAGGATCAACTATGTATTATTTAGATAATTTATTATTTAGTGTTTTTCATAAAAGTGATGAATCAAATATTGAGAGAGTACTTTTAAAAGAAATATTAAAAAGAGAAGATGTTATTTCTATGTATGCTTTTAGCTCTAAAAAAGTAATGGTTAAAATAAAAGATGTTTACTCTATATTAAGAAAAGAATCAAAGAATACATGTATTTTATTAAATAATTCTATAAATAAAGAAAAATCAGATGGTCTTAATTTATTTAGTGATAAAAGTTTTTTTAGTAAAAATTATAAAAATTTATTAGAAACAAATGAAGCTATTGATATAGTGTCCTTTGAAAAAAATGCTTCTGAAGAAGAGAAACAACTTTTAAGTAAAATATTTATAAGTTCTAATTTAGAATTAAATATAAATAATCTTATTTTAAATAAAGTAGATTTACTTGGAAGACTATGGAGTCTTTTAGATTTTTTAAAGAAAGAGGGACTTGAACAAATTGAATTAAGAATGTCTTCTATTTTTTTTAATATAAAAAATAAAGCTTCTTATAGTTTTTCTCTATTCGGATCAAGTAAGAATAGTTATTTTTTAATGCCTGAAGATCCAGAATATTTATTTGATAAAAAATTCAAAGAGATAAGTTTAATGAAAGAAATTCTTTCAATGAAGGAAGATTTAGAAATAATTGGGTTTAAAACTCAAAAAGAAGATTTATTTCTAAGGACAGAAAAAGTTTCTTCTTTTCTTGAAAAAGATGGGTCTTTAAAAGATAAAAATTCTTTAAAATATATTACCTTTTATGCTTTAGTTACAAATGAGACTAATATATAACTTATCTTTTGTTATATATTAACCCTGCTTTTTTATATCTACTTTGAGCTAATCTTAAGTTAACATTTTTATTATTACCTGTTTTTAAATAATCAGATATTCCTAAATAATAATTACATATAGACATATATTTATAATGAGACATACAATCTGAGTTCTTTATAACTCTTTGAATTGCTGAAGGACGTCCTGTTCTTAGTAAATAATCAGCTAATAATATTTTGCTATAGTAAAAAGTAATTTTTGGATTACCTCTAAATTTTAAGTAATAATTTTCAGCTAAATGTGGTTTCTTATAAACATAGTCTAATAGTAAAGCATTTAAGATTATATCTGTAGCATTTCTTGCATAACCATACATTTCTTTAGCCATTGAATTTGAAATATTTTGTTTTGTCATAACATCTGTAAATGCTTTTTTATTATGAGGAATTACAGAATACCATAAAAAGTTTTTATCATATTTTACATTTTTATAGTTTTTAAATTTTAATTTTGGAGCAACTATTTCTTGTCCAAAACCTTCTGCAGCTTCTTCTTCACCAAAACCATTAGCAACTTGTGGTACAACCATATCTTCTTTTTCTATTTCTTCATTAAGCATATCATCTAATTCGTTTATAGCTACCTCATCAGAAACTTCTTCTTTTTTAGCTTCTCCGTTTTCATCAACAGCTTCAACAGCTTCAACAGCTTCATTAGCACTAACTATTTCGATATTTTCTTCTGGAATAACAAACATATCATCTTCTGCATATACATTTGAAAATGTAACCGAACACATTAAGGCGATAGAAAGTATTTTTGTTGTTTTTAAAATCATAAGACTTCTCCTTTTTATATAATGTATTATATCAGCTTTTTTTAATTTTATTTTTATATAAAAGATAGTATAATTACTTTATTAAGAATAAAAGGAAAATAAATTGTTGAAATCTTTAAATATAGAACAAGTTATTGTGTCAGGAATATTCTATGGAATACTTGATATTTCAAAAGGTAATATTAAAACTGAGATGTTTTTAAATAATGTATATAAAAAATATGTTGAATATGTTTTATCTAATTTATCTTTATCTATTAAAGAAGTAAATAGCAAATTTAATTTAAAGAAGAAAGATAAAGATATATTTTTTATATTAGAAGAACCTTTGGTTTCGAGATATTTTGCTTCTTTTGATATAAATATTGTATTAGAACTATTCTATAAAAATAGTATCGAACAGTTAGTAAAAAGAAAAATGTCTACAGCTGGATCTGAAAATGGAGAAGTTTTATATGAATTAGAAAACATTATTTTAAGTATACAAAATTTATTAAAAGAGATTAAAAATAATAATAAAGAAAAAGAATCTTTAAGTAATAGTTATAAGAGACATTTATTGGAATCAAGAAAAGCTTCTCTTGAATCTGAAATAGAAGGCCTTGCAGGTATGTCTACAGGTTTTAGTTCTTTAGATAGAATTACTCGTGGATTCAAGAAAGAATATATTATTGTTGCAGGTAGACCTTCCATGGGTAAAACAGCATTATCTTTAGATTTTATAGTTGATAGTATATTTAAAGGAAAAAATATATTTTTCTGTTCTGTTGAAATGCCAAAAGAACATATTCTTGCAAGATTGATAGCCAAAATAGATAAAAGCCTTTCTCTTGGTGAAACTATGTATGCAGATAATTATGAAACGAGTTTACCTAAAATAGATAGAGCTCTTGAGATTATAGAACAGTCAAATTTTGAAATAGAAGATTTTTCTGATATTAGTGGTGTAAAAAAAATGCATCATATAGAATCTGCGGCAAGAGAATATATAAAAAGACACGGTAGTTTAGATTTAGCTATTGTAGATTATATACAATTACTATCACCAGAGGATATAAGAATGTCTGAAAATCAGGCTTTAACAAATATATCAGCAAGATTTTCTGGATTAGTTAAAGAAACAGATGCAACTTGGATGGTGTTAAGTCAATTAAGTAGAGATTTAGAAAAAAGAATAGACAAAAGACCAATGAATTCTGATTTAAGAGGGTCTGGGTCTCTTGAACAAGATGCCGATTTAATTATATTCCCTTATAGAGATTCCATTTATTTAGAAAGGGATCTTAAAGAAAAACTAACAAAATCACCAGATAATGCTCAATTAGCAGAACAATTGAATAATTTGAGAGAAAGTGAATTTGAGTATGCAGATATTATTATAAGTAAACATAGAAATGGACCTTTAGGAGATGTAAAGGTTGAATTTTGTAAAAAGAATGCTTCTTATTTAAATCCAGGTGAGATGGACCTGGATGGTTTAGATGATTTTTAGATAGGTTCTCTATCTGTTAAATCATCCCAGAAATCAGTAAAGTCATCCATATCAACATCATCACCTATTACATCTTGTAAATATTCAAGGAAATCAGTCATATCAACACATTTACCGACAAATTGAAAAGCTGTTGTTACATCTGGAGGTACATCTTTTTCTACATCATAATAAAATTTGCTACCATCTGGATTTGCAGCCATTACAGCATCACTACATTGTTGAAGTGATATATAATTTAAGTCATGTAAAGTAATACCTGTACAGTGAGAATAATCTCTTCCTAATTGAGCTTTTATTTGTTCAACTAAAACTTTCGTTAATAATTGATCATAACAACAGTAATTTAAACCATCTAAAGAACAACTATTATTTAAAAATCCACCTTCTCCAACTAAAATTGAAGTTTCAGCACATTCTCTTGAAACTGCATGACATAAGTCATATTTTAAGGCTTTTTGCGTTTTTTCGTGTCTTGAACCAATTTCTTTGGCATCACCTTCATTATGACAAGAGTCTATCTTATCATAAGAAGTTGCAACATATAAAATTAACTTACCAACAAGTGCAATAATTGGACCATATGGAGTAGGTATTTTAGAACCTATAAATGAAATAACGGAACTAATACCTGATCTTAAATCAGCTCTTTCATTATCAGTAGGATTTGCTACAGAAACATTAGCAGATGAGTGACCACTTAAACAACCAGCCATAGAAGCTGTTGTCATTGTAGCACCAATAAGAGCTTTAGTTACTCTTAAATCGTCTTTTAGATTATCCATTTCAGAAGTATCCATTTGATCAGAGCCTGCCATTTCCTGAGTTTTTCTTATTCTAAAAGAAACTACACCATCAGACGTACCATCATCGATAACAACTATTTGATCCATAATATCATATCCATCAGGATCTGTTGCAAAGTCATCAACCATATTTTGGAATTCCATTTGGTCCATTGTCATAATGTCAGATTCTTGAGTAACCTCTTCACCAGAACCACATATTTCATCAATTGGATCACAATTTCCATCTCCATTAGGATCGTAATTATAGAAAGAATATGCCGTAGACATATAGTCAAATGCCGCAGCGGCTAAACACATACCCATATTCTCAGTTATATCTTTCATTGCTGCATCATAAGCTGCTGAAAATGTTGCATCTATAAGATCAGATGTCATATCTTCAACTGAATTATTCGCAACATACTCAACTGCTTTCGATGCACTCTCAGTTGCAGAATCTACCATTTCAGTAAAAAATTCTGATGTTTCATCTATTAAATCAACTATACTATTAGTAACTTGATCTATAAATGAATCTGCCGCCGCTTTTGTTGCTTTATCAGTAGTAGCTTCAACAAGTGTTGAAGATCCTGTTTCTGCAACCTTTTTAGTCGCAGCATCTTCACTACCACTACCTGCAGCCATACCAAGAGCAAAACTCATGGCAAGAGAAGCCCAAAACATAGGATCTTCTGTCCAAGAAAAATCAGATTTTGTACCAATTTCACAGTAACCATGCCAACCACTCCACATATGCTCTATTTGATCAAAAGAGCCTATCGCAGATAATAAAGTTCCCATAGAATCTTCATAATTTAAAGTTTCATAAGAATCATAAGTTTCTGGTTCTTGAGAAAAATTTTGTTTTTCTTCATCCCACTCCAAACATCTACCATTAACAACTTTAGTTATATTACAATCTTCAGTTATATCTCTTTTTGTAAAGATAGATTTACCTGATGTATCTCCAATTGGATAATATTCAGAAGTTGATTCCATCTGACATTCTATTAATGGTTCCGAGCCTACTGACAAATCAGTACCATTTACCATTAAAGCAAATAATGACTGATTTAGTATCAACATCGAAACGATAAATAAAGATATTGTTTTTTTAAACATATTATTGAACCTCCTCAAAGTCTGTATCGCTACAATCAGGATAATCTTCATAGCAACGATAATCTCTCTTAGATAATTTATCCATTGTACTTAAAAATATTCTATTTGGATATGGCATAGGTTTAGTTAACACATATTCAAAACCATCTTCTAAATTTAAAGGTGTAACTTTTATCTTCACCATAGATCTATCTTTAACATATAAATCATCTGATTTAAAGCAAGCAGACGAACTTATTCCTGTTGTTCCTGATTCATAATAAATACCAGAAACTCCACCTCCCCACTCAACCATAGGATCAGCTCTACAAGCTCCTGAAGTTTCACCCATTGTATCTGAAGAACTAACTATAGTTGTTGCATCTGATTTCATTTGAGTAGAAGGTTGCATTATTAGACCAAAATTAACTTTAGCAAATTTAAGATTATCAACACCACCAGCTTGTACAAAAGTATCTTTATGAATGGTGTTTTCAGCTAATAATTCATCATACTTATCATATCCTTGTATTTTATAATCTCCAGCATAAGGAAGAAGAATAACCATCGTATTAACAGCTCCGAGATAAACATTAGTCATTTCTTTAACAACGTCTCTCGTTTCAGTTACAACATCTCTATAAGAACTTTTTGTACACCAAGGTCTATACCATTCACAAGAAGGATATCCCCAAATAGTAGTTGTTTCTGCTAAATGAGACATTGAATTACTTATAGCTGATTGTGTAAACCCAGCACAGGTTAAAGCTCCATTTTTAGCTGTATGCTTTTGATTAATATATTTTAAAAAAGGATCTCTTTCATCCGTATTAGATGTATACCAGCTTGTTAAATACATTAACTTATAACTTGGAGTTACTGAAAATAAAGAACTTGAACCTCCTCCTTTATGAGCCTTATTTAATTTATACAATTCAATATGAGAAGGAACCATTAATATTCTTTTTTCATAAGGACCTTCTATATAATCACTTGCTAATACATCTTTATATATTATCCATACCATAAATTGGTTATCCATTTTTTTAGGAGGACCAAGAAGCATAATAAGAGCAAAAACAATTACAACTATAGCTGCAATAATCCAACCAACAATAGGTATACACATAAGAACCATCATTAATGCAGTCATTACACCAGCACCAGCAGCAGCACCAGCAGCTAAACCAACATCAGGTTCTTTTTTTAAGTAAGAAATATGCCAAATTTGAAAATGATAACTAATAACATCATTTATTTTTGCTGTTTCAATAAAAGGAAATGTTCTTTTATCAACAAATGAATCAAAAGAAACTTTTACTCTATTGTCTTTTGAATACCAAGAATTAAAATTAGAATAATATCCAAAACCACCATCCAAAAAATCTTCTAATACAACTATACTTTCAATCGAATCAAGATCAACAGAAGTACCTGCAGATATTTCCCCAGGTTCTAATGGTTGACAATTACCATCTGTAAAAACAACCTCTGTAGAAGGATCATATCTTGATATTCCATTTTCATCTTTGATATCATCCATATAACTTTCAGGATAACCAGAACCATCAACTACAACTGTGCATTCATCAATATCACTTAATGAAGGATATTTAGATGTATCGTACAATCCATTTAAACAAATAGCTTTATTTCTACAATCACTACCTGTCATATTATTAGAAAATACATATTTTATTTCATTTAAAGAATAAAACTTTATCTCTTTCATCTCTGAATCAAGACCACTTAAGTTAAGATTTATAGAACAAGAGTTTTCACCAGCTTCTGTTTGTGACCATGAATAACTTGTTTGATAAGCACCAAAACCATGATCAGATGCATAATCTCGACATTTTGCATCTGTAGAAATAATAGAACCTATATCTTTTATTTGTATTGTACCTGAAGAACCAGATATCAACTCAGTTGATTGATATATATCAGAATTTAAAGATAAAGATGCATCAAAAAAAACTTCTCTATTTTTTGTGTACCAAGAAGAAAAAGAAGCAGATGAAGGATCATAAGTAGAACAGTCAACAAGAGGTGTAGAACCTGTGATATGTGTTTCTGTATTACCATCAGCATCAGTCTCCTCTATTGTAGTAGCAGAACTTCCAGCCGGTACCACAACTTCTATCTCTGTATTATCAATAGGATTTGAAGGAGAAGCTGACTCTTGTAAATCCATAGAAACACTATCAATAGCTGCAGATAAAACATATCCATCACTTCCTCCCTTATATACAAGTTCAGAGCTATTATCAAAATTAACCTTTGTTATTTTATGGGAAAAATATCCTTTTTCTGTAAATTTGAAAATTGTTGCTGTTTTTTCTTGAGATTCATTAGCTGTATCAAGTCTAATGCAATTCGGATTATCTTGATAATCATCTGAATCTGTAAAACCTAAATTAACACTAACTTCTGTAAAAGGTCTTTCAGTAACACATTTTTTCTTAAAATTTTCTGTTATAGGAACTTCTTCATATCTTAAACATCTTTTAATATCTTTACTCATTATATTAGGTATAAATGTTAAAGAAGAACCATCATCACATTTACCATACATTTCAGTAACAACTCCATTTATTACTTGTGGTTGTATTTCTAATGTTGGATATTTCTTTTCACAATGATATGTATCATAACAAACCTTTTCAGCATCTTTTCTTAAAGCTCTTGTAGAATAATTCGTTGCTGTTACAGTTTGCAAACAATCTTTTAATGATGTACATTGTGCAGGAGGACATTCCTGAGGATAAACAACAACTAACCCTTTAGTTAAACACTTTTTATGAGAAATTACACTTGCTGGACAATTAAAAAAATGTGTCGTAACTTTGTCTTTAATTTTAACAGATTCCATTGTACCATCTAATAGAACTTGTCCTTTTATATATCCTTTACCAACAATATCTTCATCCATTTCAGTACAAACATTACGTATATAACCACCACATTCATCAACATAACATTGAGGTTGTAAAAGATCTCTAACACATTCTTCAGCTGCTGTTCTATCATAATAAGTTGTACAAGTAACTTCTCTACCTGCATCATCATCCATAGGAACAGTTGTAACATCTGCTTCATATTCAACACACATATGAATTTGTACAGGAAGTTCAGCTTTATTTATTCTTTTTAAATTATCTGTATCATATAAGTTAGGACCTTCATTTTTAAATTCTCTAACAACTCTCCACCATGGAGCACAAACTTTTATAGGTCTTTTAAAATCTTCTGAATCCCATTCTATAATACATCTTCTTAATGCACCAGCACCTCCCTTTTCCCACTTTCTATTTTTTTTTAAAAAAATATTTGCTTCAGAACCTAATGTACCCGATGTGTTTCCACATAAACTATTACTTTCAACATTATCTTTCCAATTGAAAAACTCTTGATTTCTTGATAATTCATTTGTATAATCAAAACAATTAGTATCTGCTGTAGCTCCAACCCAAGCTGTTTCACCTGTTTCTAAAAACCTATTGGCAACATAACCATTTTCAGACCTATCATCAATAACTACAACTTCACCACCAAAATTATTAGCTATTGTTTGACATGAAGAAAAAGACAATCCTGCCATACTAACTAAACCATATGAATGTAAATTATATTTACCATACTTAGTAAAAACAAGATTAAAATCATTTTCAGATATTCCCGGTACTTCTAAATATTTACAGTTTTCTTGATTTACATCATATATTCCATAACCAACAAAAATTTGTTTACCTAAATAAGAAGATAAGTCAAAGTTTTCTATAAAAGAAAAATGTTCTTTTTCAAAAAAATCTTCTACACCTGCTATTGGTAAATCTGATGGCTCACCTGATTTAATCATTTCTATTGATAAATCAGACGTTCTTTCATTAGCACCTATACCTGTAGCTGCTGATAATGGTTGAACGATAATTAAGTTTAAAGAAATAACTAATAATATTATTTTTTTAAATATTGTTTTATACATATCTGAATCCTCCTGGAATTATAAAGTATAAATATACTTTTAAGTAATGTATTATTACATAATTTTTAAGATTTTTGTTATTTAAAGCAGTAGAATTTATCTTTTCAAGACAGAAGGAAAAATGTATAAATATCTAAGATAGAATATATCTTAGATATTTGTTTGTTTTTAATTTACTGTACAATTACCATTAGTATCTTCAATAGAACCTTTTGGGCATCTCTCAATAGTACATGTTGATGTCGAAGCATTTAAAATACCTGTAGGACAAAATCTTTCATAACAAATATTATCTAATTCAAAAACAGTATCTAAAGTTAAATCACATCCACCATCTTTACCACAATAATCAACATAATCTTTATTAGCATCACAAACATCACTTGTACATGCAGCAGAATCTTCCATAGTTGAAGGTATTTGAGAACCTGAATACCCAGTCATACAAGTTGCTATATCACACATACCAGCTTTACAAACATAAGGACTACATTTATATTCAGAACTACCATTATAAACTGTTTTTTTAACAGCCCAGAACATATTTCCAAAAGCATGCATCCCCATTTTAGTAAATCCACAAACATTAGAATCTGAATAATATCCAAGGTAATTTAATTGTGAAACAGCTCCTGAATATCCAGAAGTCGAATCTGTAATTTCAGAACCACCATATGTAGATATTAAAGAAGAACAAGTAGATGAATCTGTCGAGTTAGAAACAAATACTGAATTACTTCCAGAAAAATCTATACCAGTAAAACCTATATTAGAAAGATCCCAAGGTAAAGGATTCTCAGGAACAAAACCTAAAGCTCTATCTGCATCTGCAACTTCTCTAACAAATTCTATAAATCCAATAGAACCATCAATATAAGAATCCCAGAAATCTAATCTATCTCTAAATCCTTCATCTATCTCTGTCGTTTGTGTTACATTAACATCTAAAGGAAATTCAAGAGGTCTAATAAAACCAGTTCCTTCATATCTAAATGAAGTACCAGATCCAAGTAATTCAACTAATCCCGAATCAGAGTTATATTCAAATCCTGAATAACCAACAGAAAATTCTAAATCGAAAACATTGTTTTCTTGTTCTGATGTTGGTGTTATTTCTGAATCAGTAAGGTCTCTATTTTTAATAACAGATAATAAACTATCAATATCCATTATTGCTTTTAATTTCAATTTATTTGTTGGTAATAATAATTTAAATTTTGTAAAACAAGAATCTTTTATAGCATTACCTTTGTACATACATTTATCTGAAGGAACCTCATTATTTCTATCTAAATTTATATAATTAGCATTAGGTATAGTTATTATCATAGAAGGTAAATCCCTTTCTACTTTTATACCTGCATCATTATAGAAATCTTTAGCAATATACCAATTTCCATCTGAAAGTTGCATTGCCATCAATCCTATATTAAAACCAACATTGAAGTTGTTTATAGAATCATTAATATCATAGATAGAAACCGCTTCTCCTTCATAAGTAGTAACATTTTCATCAGCAGCAGCTGTAACAGTTATTTCGTTTCCTGTGCTATTCATATCAAATATAATAAAGTCATGTCTCATAGAACCACCGGCAATAGATACTATACCTTCATCTCTTTCTGGCCAACCTACTCCACCATTAAGTCTACAGCTTGATACAATTGAACCTATATTTGTCGGTGTTACTCCTGAATCAACAATACAAAAATCACCTTCTTTATGGTAATCAGCAGCACAAGACTCTATTTGTGTTACAAAATCAGCTTGACCTGTTCTTGCATTCCATATCTTATTACCTTTAAATACAATATTTGCTGCTCCACCCCAATTACCTCCATGAACATCATAGTTATTAAATACTATAGTATGCTCTCCTTTTGTTAAAGTTTTTGACTCAGAATATAAAATTGTCCAAGTTGTAATAGTTATTATACGGCTTCCGTCTAAATTTAAATAACCAGCATCATCAGCTGAAGCATTAAATGTATAAACACCATCTTCTGGAGCATAAAATTTATAAGTATAAGTACCTACGTCAACTGTTTCATTTGTTGTCCCTGTTTTGAAATTACTATAATTCCAACCAGCAGTTTTATTTGTAGTATATCCAGATATAGGTGTATCTGTTGTAGTTATACCTACTCTTGTTGAAAAAGGTGCTATCGTATGAGCATCTATTATTCTTAATTCAGATATTTCACTTGCTTCTATAGAACCATTAAAATAACATCCATCTACTTTAAAACAAGAAGCTGAACCACTATTTTTAGAAAAACAAAGATTGTCATAATCTCCCCATATTTTACTAACATTATGTTGACAATCAGCACCACAAGAATACCCTTTTAAGTAACCAAATTCATTAGCATCCATAGGAAATCCTGAAACTTTGTGTATTCTTAAAGGTCTTCTTTCAAAACTTTCATAAGTATTGATCCCATAAGTTACAGACAATGGTTTTTTACAGTTTTGTGCAGGAGCATTTTCTCCATTACATTTACATCCATCAAAATCACATAATCCATAACAATCTGCACCAGGTTCTATTGGACCAGTAAATCCCGTGTCACACTCATAAGTTGACCAACTATATGTCATTTTACAAGTTGTTCCACTTGAATCCCATCCATCTCTACAAAATGGCATAGCAATACAAGTATTTCCAGTTTGGTCAGTACTATCTAAAGAATAACCTTCTGGACATTTTTCTAATAAATCACTTACTTCACAAGTAGAACTCCCATCAGTAGCAGTAGTCTCAATAGAACCTTCCGGACAAGTACCATTCGTTTTACATACATATTCAGAGCCTGGAATAATCCAGTTCCCACAAGAGTGAATGCTTATATCTTGTATACATTTTTTAGCAACAGGATCAATAACTGTTCCTGTTGGACAAGTTATAGGTTTTTCACATCTTGCTCTTTCTGGTACATAGGTATATCCTGTACCACAATTTACATCAGATACTTCAGAAAGACAAGTACCAGTCGTAGCATTATATATCATATCTGTAGGACATGCTTCATGATCTGCTATACAAGTAGAACCATTCCAAATATGGCCAGAAAATTCACAAACAATCGATGGTGTAATACCCCAAGTTCGTTGTCTATTAGTTAAATTAAAATAAAATTTATCATTTGCGAAATCTTCAGTAAATCCAGGTTCACCTTTTTTTGTTTTGAAATCTGCATCAGATTCTATAGTATCAGGTGTATATTCTTCAGGATCATAACATCTTTCATTTTTTGTAAAAGATGAACCAGGAACATATCTATGAGAATAATCTCTTGTATATGTGCTTATATCTGTCATAGGTACAGTATTGTTTATAACATAACCATAAGGACAAGTTTCAGCCCATTTAAAATCACCTTTATTATAAAGTGTACAAGTATCTGTACTTGAATTAAATGTAGCTAATAAACTATGAGATTCATCATTAACATTAGAAAGAGTTGAACCATAATAGCCTGTACAGCTTGATGTTGATACACCAGAAATATTTCCGCTTCCTTTTATATAAGAACCATTCGATGCACCATTACTCATACCTGTATTATTCACACATGTAAATCTACCTTGTGTATATTTCGTGTAATGGTATACATATTCTTGTACATAACTTAAACAATTAGATGTATCTGTAACTTCTGGAGTTGATGTATTACTATCATCATCATATGTTCCATAAGTATCACACACACTAGAATCTACCCAATGCTTATAATCTGTATAAGAAGGTGATTGTGTACTTGTACAAGTTCTCAAACTTGAAGGTGTAATTACATTTGTATAAGTCTCAGTCCAAATATTCTTTTTATAAGGAATATCTTTAAAACAAGTACCTTTACCTCTTAATTCACCATCTGTAACAGTCTCTGAATATCCGTCTGGACATTCCCATTGTTGAATTTCTCTTTCACACTTTTGTGAAGTATAATTTGGAGCCCAATCTTGAGTCGGATGTAAGGCAACTCCTCTATCATCAAGAGTCCAAGGAGTATATATTATAGGATTAGGAGAAACACATTCTATTCCATCTTTTCTATAAACTTTTTCTCCTAAAGGACAGTCATATCTATTAATATTCCAGTTTGAAGTTGTTCCATAATCTTTATTTCCATCAGTAAACTCTGTACACTCATAATGATAATCTGTTAAAACAACAGAACCTGAATCACAAACCCAATCTGTACCATTATTAATTTTAGTTGTCCCTGCTCTACAAATTATATCATTAGAACAAGCATAATTATAACCAGGAAAAACAGAGGAAGTTATTAAAGAACCTCCATTATTACATTGTGCACTTTCTGATTCATAACAAGTACCTGTTATATTATCAACAAATGGACAATCTATATCTTGCTCACATTTCATAGTCGATGTATTTATAGTAAAACCTGAAGGACAAGAACATCCTGATAAATCTACACCAACTTCTAAGCTTCCTGAATTACAAGAACTAACTGGATTAGTAACACATTTATTTTGAACGAAATCTATTGTTCCTCCGCCTGAACATTCTGGAGAAAATAAACAAGTTCTATTATTGAAGTCATAAGAACCACCAACACCAAAACAAGTTGGATATTTTCTTGAAACTTCATAATCTAAATCTTCTTCAACAAAAGCTTCATCGATATAACATTTATTTTTTACAGAATCATAAGTATATCCTTCTTCACAAATAGGTGTCGTTATAACGGTAAAATTACCATAAGTAACTGAACTTTGTGAATGATTAAGGAAACCAACTTTACCACTTTCAGGAAGACCTGTAACAACTGTATTTAGTATTTCTGTATTATTCAGAAATACTTTTACTTCTCCTGATTTAGGAAATGCTTTTATTCTTAAAACTTGATCTGTATTATATGTCCAGTGAATTTCTGGTGTTGACCAAGCAAGAACAGTCTCTGTACCATTATCTACTTTAATCAATCTACCACTTTTTGAGTGCCAGCTATCATTTGTTTTAGTATAATCAAAATAAAAATATGTTGAACCTGAATAACCAAAAACAAGACCTATCCAGTCATTATCACCATCATCAGCAACGTTAAGAGTTCCTTCTATATCATATGTAGCATATTCTTTAGAACTTAAGAAAATCGTTATATCTTCACTATTTACCATTTGTTTTACATAAAAATTATTTCCAGGAAGAGGGTCCCATATTCCTGTGTCTGAAGGATTTTCTTTAGACCAAAGTGTCATGTCAACTTTACCCTTACAAACACCTGTCGTTTCATTATAAGTTAAGAAAGCTTCCGGACAAATAGGATCTCTTAGCTCTAAAGGTGTTTCACAATAACCTGAAGAACTCATATAAGTCCATCCTGAGTCACAATTTGGAGTAGATGAGCATAAAAATTCTCCAGCTACAATATTACCAATATTACCATTAACAATACATTCCGGACTTTTTTCACATTTTAAAGTAGAAATATTATAAGTATAACCGGAAGGACAAGTTATATCATCAGGAGCAAAATAACAATTTCCTGATGCATCTAAAAATCCACTACAAATAGGATCGATAAAACAAGAACCATTAATTAATAAATAATCTGTAGATGGGCAAACCTCTATTTTTGAAGAAATACATAAGCCTTTTGCTAAATCATAATTAGAACCAGAACTTAAGTCTGCTCTATAAATAACAAATCTGTCTACTTTTACATCAGCTGTTGATGTATCACTATCAACATGAACTTTATTTATTTTTATTCTCCAATTTGTATAAGAAGAATCTGAAAAATCACAAGCTGTATTTATTTTAGTATAACTATCTTTATTTAAAGAGCCTTCCGTTACTTGAGTTGAAGATATCGTAGACCAAGTAGAATTACCTGATTGTACTTGACAAAGTATGTCCGCTGCTTTTGCAACTGAATTTTTAATCTCATCGACTCTTAAATAAAAATCAATTTTATAGTTAGCATCAGAATTACCTGGCTCAATATAATTAAAAGTTGAGTTATCTAATATAAGTAAATCTCTTGAAACAGATTGCATAGCTCTGTGTGCTGATGCTGAATTATCAACAAAAGAAGAACCATCAACATCTGGACTAATATCTAAATCTTCTGTTTCAAAAAATCCTTTTACTATTGTTTCTTTATAACAATTATTTTCCGCTGAATTATATTCAAATCCATCTGCACAATTATTAGCTTTTCTTGCAATATCTAAAGCATAATCTTCTTGAATTAACATTTTTGTATTACTTGCAGAAGCATACATACCTGTATATAGACTCCAGTTTAAACCTAATCCAAAAGTAGAACTTCCAAACATACCATTTAAATTAGAATTATGACAAGAACCATACCACCAAGCACCTTTATAATGAGTAGAGCAATTAGAACCCCAACTATCATTATCTTTATCTTTTGTTGAAAAGGGTCTATTATTATGATAACTTAAAGAATCACCCGCAGAACCAGAATATCCAGATATTTTTAATTTAAAATTATCTGTTTCATCTTCTACTTTAAAAGAAGAATATTTTGCATCCTTTTCTACACCTGAATAAGTAATTAGAATTTTTGCTTTAGAATTATTTGCTTTTGTTATGTTATAGATATTGTCTAAACCAAGCCAAAAGTTAGTGTTATCACCAAACCCTGTTTTGTAAGAGGACCAATCTTTATAAAAGTCTGAATTTGAATTTCTTTGTTGAATAACTTCCCATCCACCTTCATCATCAAAATAACAATAAACATTCATACCTGTGTCCCAATTATCAGGATATATAGTATAAAAACCATTTGTAGAAGCATTATTTGTTTCATACATTGCTTGACAGCTTTTATATAAATAACTACCTGTAGTAGCTACAACTGTTTTCTTAGTTTGTAAAGTATCAGGAGTTATATCATCAGGACACATTTTGTTTGAAAGTAAAGTTTTTGAATGATTAGTAGATGTACCACTTCTATAAATATATCCATTATATAAATTTTCAGCAACAATAGAATTACTTGTATCAACTTTTGTACAAGACTTAGTTGAATCAGAAGGACATATATAATTTACTCTTAAACAATTATCTGCTGGAGGTGTCTCAGGTTGACATTCACAATTTATTTTAGCACCTTCTGGACATAAACCACCACAATCTCCACCATCAGATACTTTAACCCAAGCTGCAAGTGTACTAGTTAAATCTTCAGGACATACATATTCATACCAAACGTAAGATTTTTCACAAGAATAAGAACCTCCACTCTTAGAAAGTAAACTAAAAGTAATACCTCTTCCAAAGTTTGTTGTAGTTCCATCTATAACAATATTTTTATAAGTTCCATTTTGAAATTCAGCATGTTTAAAACCATAACTTGCAATATCTACATCTTCAAAAGAAAAAGATGTTTTTCCATTTTCACCTGCCACATATTGTTCATCTATTTTTGTCCAATTTGTTTCAGAAGTCCGTTGCAATATTAAAAGATAAGCACTTCTTTTATTAGCATAGTTAATATAAGTACTATCCGCACCTAATTTAGAAATTATTGCATTCTTTGCAACAGAGCTTAAACCTCGAGTCCATTCATCTGTAGTCGTTACAACTAAATAATCATTAATTCCTGCTGCTGCAAGTAGTGTATCAATTTCTCCACTTATAGTATTAGAAGCTGAAGAATTTGCATATACATCATGAGTAGAAAATTCTTGAATACTAAAAATTGGAGCAACTGCTTCATTTGCAACGAATCCAGAAGGACATTCTACTGCAGAACCAACAAATTTACCAAAGTTTTCAACAATAGTATGTTTTATTGAAGAGCCTGGATCTGTAGTTATAGAGCCACCACAAGTCTGCATCTCCTCAGGACAAGTTTGATGTCCTAAATCATCAGTTAGACAGTTAAACTTCTCGTGTTCTCTTGAAGTTAAATCTATAGCTTCTGCTATTATTCTTGCTCGAGCCGGAATATCTACGATTTCTTTAGGTATCGTTACAACAGCTGGTGGTACCTCACCTTTGTATCCGATATCGATTAATTTAGAAGTTGCAGATTTGTTATTAGGATCGATTAATTTATTTCTTGTAACAGCAAATGCATCACCAATAATCATAGATATTATTAAAAATGAGAATAATAACTTTGTTAAGTAAGATTTAGGTTTCATATTTTCCTCCATGGATTTGTTTTTAGTGCTAAAAAATTAATACTAAAATTTAAATATCATATATTAGCATAAAGTTTAAATAAAATTGAGTAAAAAGCTTTAATATTTATATTTTATTTAAATTTAAGTATTCCTATAGCAAAAAATACTTTTGATCTCTTCATTAAGAAGATACTTTCTTTATCTCTAATAAAAAATTTTGAAAATTTATTTGAAGTCTTTTTATTTAAATACATATGATTAAGTATCGATGTGTCAAAAAGTAGTTCTTGATCATCTGTAATGTTTGATTTTATAATAAATTCATCAACATTAATTTTTATATCATCAAAAAAAGATTCTATATAACTTCCTTTATTTGAAATAAATAATATTTTTTCTTCTTTTGAAATTAATTCATTGTCTATAAGATGTTTTGTTAG
>Ga0256842_1001618_pt1 | contig 17696 bp, 13 predicted proteins | sample 4559240metaG_FD_185973 | JGI IMG/M metagenome (GOLD analysis project Ga0256842, IMG submission 185973) | Hydrothermal vent microbial communities from Guaymas Basin, Mexico - 4559-240 | ecosystem: Environmental > Aquatic > Marine > Hydrothermal vents | place: Mexico: Guaymas Basin | collected...
CGTGCCTTTGTTTAAAAATCCAGTTAAAGGATCTATTTGTGATAGTTTTTTAAAATAGATATTTTCAACGCAAAGCAGGACATATTCAAACAAAAGATCCAAAGAAGTTAAAGGATAGGCATTTGTTAGAACCAAGATTCCCAAAAGGTTGTTTTTAAGTATAAGTGGCACAAATATTTTTCTTTCTTCTTTTAAAAAAGCAGGTTTATAACTGCCTTCTTTTACACAATAGGCTGGGATCTCGTCAGGGAAGTATAAAAATCCAGAATCAAAAGCACAAATTTTTTTTATTTTATTTAAAATATACTCTTGATTAACTACAAGCTCATCAGGCAATATATCTATATGTGTTAACATTGAGGTTTTTTATAATTTTTTGTTTTGGAATTTGCAACATAGTTTACCTCAAAGGAGGAGGCTATGAAAAATCCAGTATTAGAGGCTATTAGAAATAGAAGAAGTATTAGAAAATTTACTGATCAGGAAGTGCCTAAAGAGATGATAAAAGAGATATTAGAAGCAGGGAGATGGGCTCCAAGCGGGAGGAACAATCAACCATGGAGGTTTATAGTTGTAACAGATGACGAAGAAAAATCAAAACTTTCTGAGTGCACCAAATTTGGGTCCATAATCAAAAGAGCAAAAGTTCTTATAGTGGTTTTCTTGGACAAACAAAGCGTTTATCACTATGTTAAAGATTGTCAAGGAGTTGGGGCTTGTATTCAAAACATGCTTCTTGCAATTCATTCCTTAGGGCTTGGTGGAGTATGGCTTGGAGAGATCTTGAATCAGGCAGAAAAGGTGTGTGATATTTTAGGTGTGGATAAAAACAGATATGAACTTATGGCAGTAGTTGCTATTGGTTATCCTGCCAAAGGTTCATCTTCTTCTAGAAAGGATTTAAAGGAACTTATGCTTAGAGATTTTGATTTTTAACCAGGAGATGGAATATGGTAAACAAATATTTTGAGCTTTTGTGGGAAAAAGAGGTTAAAGAATTAAACGGAAAGGTAAAATTCTATGTTTACAAAAAAAATAGAGCAGAGATTTTATCTATTGAAAACGATGATGAGAACAAAGTATTTGGCATAACATTTAGAACACCACCTAAAGATTCTACAGGAGTGCCTCATATTTTAGAGCACTCTGTGCTGTGTGGATCTAAAAAATATCCAGTAAAAGAGCCATTTGTTGAGCTTTTAAAAGGTTCTGTTCAGACATTCTTAAATGCTTTGACCTTTCCTGATAAGACATGTTATCCAGTGGCTTCTCAAAACGAAAAAGATTTCTACAACTTAATAGATGTATATCTAGATGCAGTCTTTTTCCCAATCCTTTCTAAAGAGACATTTGCTCAAGAAGGGTGGCACTTGGAATTAAAAGATGAAAACACCCCTTTGGGTATTAAAGGGGTGGTTTACAATGAGATGAAAGGTGCATATTCTTCTTCAGAACATCTGATTCACGAATATTCTCAACAGGTTCTTTTTCCTGATACTGTTTACAGGTTTGATTCAGGAGGGCATCCAGAAAAGATACCAGAGTTGAGCTATGAAGATTTTTTAAATTTCCACAAAACTTATTATCATCCCTCTAATTCTAAAATATTCTTTTACGGAAACGACGATCCTAAAAACAGATTAGAGATTTTGCACAGGTATTTAAAGGAGTTTGAGTTTTTAAAAATTGATTCTTCTATAAAACCACAGCCCTATTTAAAAGGGCCTTTTGAGAAGACATTTTTCTCTCCTTCTGAAGAAAAAGATCCAAAGTCCATGATAACTCTAAATTGGCTCTTGTCTGATACCTATGATCCAGACAGAAACTTTGATTTTGAGCTTTTAGATACCTTACTTATAGGAATGAAGGCTTCTCCTTTAAGACAACGGTTAATAGAGTCTGGTCTTGGAGAGGATCTGCTAGGAGTAGGACTTGAGAATGAAATATACCAGATGTACTTCTCTACCGGCCTTAAAGGAGTAAAAGAAGAAAATCTAAAAAAAGTAGAAACTCTCATACTAAACACCTTAGAGGATTTGAGCCAAAAAGGATTTGATAAAAGCTTAATAGAAGCTGGTTTAAATCTGATTGAATTCTCTTTAAGAGAAAATAACACAGGTTCATTGCCTCAAGGACTTGTTATAATGTTTAGGTCTTTGTGTTCTTGGTTATATGATAAAGATCCATTAATATTTTTGGAGTTTGAAGAACCACTTAAAAGATTAAAAGATAGGGCATTAAAAGACAAAGAGCTATTTAAAAGACTCATAAAAACCTATCTTATAGAGAACCTTCATAGATTTACAGTGATATTAAAACCTGATCCCAAAATAAAAGAGGAGATTGAAAAAAGAGAAAAAGAGATCATAGAAAAAATAATGAAAAAAATGACAAAAGAAGAGAGAAGAAGACACATAGAATTTTTGTCTAAATTAAAGAGCTGGCAACAAAGACCGGATCCTCCAGAGCTTTTGTCAAAGATTCCTCATCTTACAAAAAACGATCTTCCAAAAGAAGAAAAAAAGATCCCTATTAAGATAGAAAAAGAGGATAATGGAGAAATTTTGTTTCACGACATTTTTACCAATAACATTGTGTATCTGGACATCGGGTTTGACATAAGACACATAGATCAGCATCTTATTCCGTATTTGCCTTTGTTGAGCAGATGTTTTTTAGAGATGGGCACTGAAAAAGAAGATTACATATCGTTGAACAAAAGGATTAATGCAAAGACAGGTGGAATACACACCATGACCTTTTTGTCCCTTACAGAAGAGAGTGAAGATCCTGTATTTTGGTTCTTTTTCAGATCTAAAGCCATGTCTGATAAAGTTGAAGATCTTTTGGAAATATTAAAAGATATCTTTACTCTGGTTAAACTGGACAACAAAGAGAAGTTCAAACAGATCTTGTTAGAAGAAAAGGCAAAGATGGAGCAGTCTGTGATCTTAAAAGGCCATCACTTTGCAGCATCTAGAGTTAGAAGCAGACTCAATCCTTGTGATTGGATACAGGAGCAGATGGGAGGAATAAATTATCTTTTGTTTTTGAGATATCTCATAAAACAAGTTGAAAACAACTGGGATAATGTTTTGAGTTTTTTAGAAATTTTAAAAAAACAGATTATATCCAAACAAGACTGGATCATAAACATCACCTGTTCTGAAAAAGATCTAAATTCTTTTGATCCATTTACATCTCTTTTGGGCTCTCTTCCTACAAGTCCAAGGAAGAAGAAAAAAGAGATTTTTATGCAAAGTGAGGAAGGGCCAGAAGCGATCATAATTCCTTCTCAAATAAACTTTGTCTCAAAAGGATTTAGAGTTTATAACAATAGATTATCTTTTAAAGGTTCTCATTTGGTTGTAACTCGCTACCTAAAGACAACTTGGCTTTGGACCAAGGTCAGAATGGAAGGGGGTGCTTATGGGGCCTCTTGTTCTTTAGACAGATTTGCCAAACTCATGGTCTTTACATCTTATAGAGATCCCAATATCTCAAAAACTATAGAAAATTTTGATAAAACCAGCGACTTTTTGTATTCTTTTGACATAAATGAAGAGGAATTGGACAGGGCAATTGTTGGAACAATAGGAGATATGGATAGATACATGCTCCCTGATGCAAAAGGGCTTGTTTCAATGTTTCGCTATTTAATAGGAGAAAGCGATGAGAAAAGACAAAAGATAAGAGAAGAGGTGTTTGATACAAGAGAAAAAGACTTTAGAGAAATGGGAGAGGAGATAAGGGAAAATATAAAAAGAGCAGAAGTTGTGGTTTTAGGTTCTGAAACTCATATAGAAAGGGCAAAAAAAGAAGGAATAGCTTTTAAACATGTATGGAATCTATTTAAAGAATCGTAATAAAAGTTTAGAAGTTTGTTTAAGGTTATTTAACCTAAATAAAAAGGTTTTAAACCATGAGCAAAGATCTAAAAAACGCAACGATTTTAGTAGTAGATGATGATGCTTCTTTATTAGAGCTTTGTAAAAACTTTTTAGAAGACCAAGGCTTTAATGTTTTGACAGCCCCAGATGGAAAAGAAGCTTTAGATATCTTACGAAAATATCCTGTAGATGTGGTATTGTGTGATATAAATATGCCCAATTTGGACGGTATGACGCTTTTAAAAACAATAAAAGAAGAAAACATCGATGCAGATTTTTTAATAATGAGTGGAGTTGGGACTGTTCAGACAGCAGTTCAAATAATAAAGATGGGAGCGATAGATTATATCTCTAAGCCTTTTTACCTTCCAGAGCTCCTTGTAAAAGTAAAAAGGGTCTTAGAACACAGAAAATTAAAAAAAGAACGGATAGATCTGGATACAATTGTTGAGGTGCTAAAAGAGGCTAAGAATCTTTTTCTTTCTTTAAACATCTCTGATCTTTTAAACAATCTTTTGTTTCAATTAGACAAACTTTTTAATCCAACTGATATTACTATATGGCTAAAAGATGAAAAAGAAGAGATAAAGCTTGCCAAACTGATCGGAAATCTTTTAAGAAGAGATTCACGGGTTCTTTCAGTTTTAAAAGATCTCATAATTTATATGAAGAAAAAAGAAAGGCCTTTGCTTCTTCAATTATACGAAGATTTGGCTTTAAATGAAGAATTAAATTTTTTAAGACCCCTGTGTAAGCACAAGATTTCTTTAATGGCCTCTCCTATTGTGGGAAGAAAAGGCATGATTGGAGCTGTGATCTTGATAAGGGCTCAAGAAGTTCCTTATGGTCCAAAAGAGTTTAATTTGTTTAACATTTTTATATCTCAGATATCTTTACAGGTTGAAAACTGCATCTTTTATACAAGACTTCAAGACTTAAATAAAGAAATCATAAGATCTATTGCCAAGGCAGTTGAAGCAAAGGATTATTATACCAAAGGCCATTCTGAAAAGGTTGCGTTTTATGCAGTAAGGCTTGGAAATAGATTAAACTTATCAAAAGAAGATCTGGATTATCTTTACTGGGCTGGTGTTCTGCACGACGTAGGCAAAATAGGGATACCTGACAACATCTTAAACAAACCGGGAAAACTCACAAAAGAAGAATTTGAGGTCATGAAACAGCATCCAGTAATAGGGATGGAGATTTTATCTCAACTGACCACAATGAAAGAGATCCTTCCACTAGTGTATTATCATCACGAAAGGATTGATGGAAAGGGCTATCCTGAGGGCATAAGAGGGGATCAGATACCTAAACTTACCAGGATTTTAAGCGTTGTTGATGCCTTTGATGCTATGACATCAGATAGGGCATATAGAAAGGCAATGGAGTGGGATAAGGTAAAATCTATACTTCAGGAAGGTAAAGGTTCCCAATGGGACCCTGATCTTGTTAATGTTTGGATTGATGTGGTTGAAGAAGAAAATATTTTAAAAAATAAAGGAAATAAAGGAGAGAAAAATTGATAAGGGTATTGGTGGTAGATGATTCTGCTTTTATGAGAAAAGCAATAAGCACAATGCTTGAAAAGGATCCAGAGATAAAAGTGATTGATACTGCAAAAAACGGCCAGGAGTGTATTGAAAAGGTAAAGAAATTGGATCCTGATGTGATCACACTGGACATTGAAATGCCGGTGATGGACGGTTTGACCGCATTAAAGCACATCATGATGGAAAATCCAAAGCCTGTTATTATGGTAAGTTCTTTGACCACAGAAGGGGCAGAGGCTACTTTTAAGGCTTTAGAACTTGGAGCAATGGATTATATCCCCAAACAGCTTTCAAAGGTCTCTTTGGAGATCGTTAAAATTGAAAAAGAGCTGATACAAAAGGTCAAAGCAGTTGCCAAAAAGAAGGTCAAGCCCAAGTTTTTTAAAAAATTAGAAAAAGAGAAACCCAAAAAAGAAGAAATAGTTGAGGTAGTAAAAAAACTTGAAAGAAGGGCAGTAAAGCACGACATAGTGGGCATAGGTGTTTCTACAGGAGGACCTCCGACATTACAATACATTTTATCAAACCTGCCAAAAGACTTTCCTGCTGCTATCCTTATAGCACAACATATGCCTGCAGCCTTTACTCCTAGTTTTGCTAAAAGATTAAATGAACTTTCTCCTTTAGAGGTAAAAGAGGCTGAAAGTTTTGATAAAATAAAAGAAGGACATGTATTCATCGCTCCTGGTGGAAAGCACCTTAAAATAAAACAAAAGGGTGGATGGATAGAGGTAATAGTGAGCGAAGAGCCAAAAGATGCCATATACAAGCCTTCTGCATCCATCCTTTTGGAGTCAATTGCAAAAGAGGTTGGAAGAAGAGGACTTGGAGTGATCTTAACTGGAATGGGAAGTGATGGATTGGAAGGGGCAAAACTTTTAAAAGAAAAAGGCGGACGAGTAATTGCTCAAAGCAAAGAGACCTGTGTGGTTTATGGTATGCCTAAAGCAGTTGTTGAAGCTGGTATAGCAGATGAAATAGTAGATCTTCAAGAGATGCCCACAGCAATTGTAAAAAATCTCTATATTTGATGGGGGACTTTTATGGAATGTTTGAATATTCTACAATCTTTAAAAGAACACGATGAATCTATATTAAGAGAAGCTATTTTTGCTGCTGGAGAATATAAGTGCAAAGAAGCTATTCCTGTTCTGGTTGATCTTTTACAAAGTGATAATATTGGTCTTCAGGAAGCAGCTGAAATATCTTTAAGAAAGATAGATGGACCAGAAACTGTAGAAGCCTTAGTCCCTCTTTTAAGCCACAAAGATCCGTCTGTAAGAAACATCGCTATAGATATTTTAAAAGACATAGGAGATCAAAACCTAGATTCCTTAATAGCGCTTTTAGATTCAGAAGATAGGGATATAAGGATCTTTGTGGCAGATATATTGGGCAGTATAAAGAGCGTAATAGTTGTTATGCCTCTTTGCAATCTTCTTTTGAACGATCCAGATGTAAATGTTCGTCAACAAGCAGCAGTTAGTCTTGGAAACATAGGGCATCCAGAAGCTATAAAGTGTTTGAAAAAGGCTTTAAACGATGAAGAGTGGGTCCAGTTTTCTGTTATAGAAGCATTTAAAAAGATAAAAGATCCATCTTCTGCAAAGTATTTATTGGACTTTTTGGGAAAAGGTTCTGAAATGATCGATTCTATGATAATTGACACATTGGGAGAAATAGGGACTGTAAAGGTTGTTCCTGTTCTCTTTAACAAACTTAAAGAGTATTCTTCTTATTTTCTCAGATTAAAGGTTGTTGAAGCCATAGTAAAGATCCTAAAAGAACAGATAAAATTTACCTTTTCAGAAGAAGAAAAAAAAGAATTTTTAAACTACTTAAGAGAAGCATTACAGGACGAAGACGAAGAGATCCAAGATATAGCAATAAAAGGTTTAGGATACTTGGGATTGCCAGAGGCTTCTAAAGACATCTTTCAAAAGCTTTTAGAGGTGGACGAAAGCGCAGATCCCGAAAGATATGATATGATAAAAGATTCTCTTTTAAGATTGGGCTTTAATGAATACTTAAAGGAAGAAGCCCTTAATGAAGATGAAGAGATTGCTCTAAAGGCAATAGACATATTGAGTGAATTTAAGGATCCAGATGTAAAGGAATTTTTAAAGAGCATCTTTTGGAAAAAAGGAAGAGATGTACAGCGTAAAATTTCAAATTATGTGTTTTTGGTTGGAGATGAAAGAGACAAAGAGTTTTTTGTTGATGTATTGAAAAAACATATGGACGGAACCGTTATAAAGAACGGACTTGCCTTTATGGGGAAGATAAAAGCAGTTGATTGTGATGAATTGGTTGCTTCGTTTTTAGAACATCCTTTCCCAGATGTAAGGGAAAAGGCTTTAGAGATTTGTGTAATCCTCAAGACCAATAAAATAGTGGATAGATTGATAAAATTAACTCAACAACAAGACCTTACAAAAAAGATTACTGGGATTGTTGGTCTTGGAAAGTTGGGAGATATTGAATACGAAAAATACATATCTTTAGGTCTTAAGGATAAGGCTCCAAAGGTAAGAAAAGTCGCTGTAGAAGCTATTTCAAATCTATATAAGGACGATTTTTTAACCCTTCTTTCAAAAATAACCCCTTACCTAAAGGACGAATCTAAAGATGTCAGGTTAAAGACCTTAGAAATATTGTACAAATTGTCCAATTCTAATAAAGACAAAATTTTATCTTTTGTAGAAGAAGCTTTAGATGATGAGGATAAATGGATAAGAATAAAGGCTTTAGAGATTTTGGGAGATATCAAAGAAGGAATAAATGTTGATAAAGTAATCTCTCTTTTAAGAGATAAAGACAAACTCGTTCAAATAAAAGCTATAGAGACTCTTGGAAAGATTGGAGGACACAAATCTGTTCAGGCTTTATTGAATTTTATAAAAGATATTAAGGACTTTGAACTTATTGATATTGCTGAAAAAGTCCTGGAAAAAATGTAGAAAGGATTAATTTATGAAAGATCAATCTCATAATGCAGAGAATAAAAATATCTCTTTGACAGATGAAGAATTTAAACTTTTAAGAGACTTTATTCACGAAAAAACAGGGATATACATAGATGATAAAAGAAAATATTTTTTGGAAATCCGCCTTTCAAACAGGATAAAAAAGTTAAATCTTTCTTCATATAAAGATTACTATTACTATTTAAAATACGATCCTAACAGAAACGAGGAGTTAAAGAATCTTTTTAATGTAATAACCACTAATGAGACCAGTTTTTTTAGGAATCCAATCCAGCTTAAAATCTTTGAGAAAGAGATATTACCAAAGGTAATTGAACAAAAGAGAAAAAGTATAATAAAAAAGATAAGGATTTGGTCTGCAGGGTGTTCAACAGGAGAGGAGCCTTACACAATTGCAATAATAGTGAGTGAGGTTTTGGGTAGAGAAAAAAAATTGTGGAATATAAAGATCATAGGAAACGACCTTTCTCCTCAGGTTATTGAAACTGCGAAAAGAGGAATATACATGGAATACACTTTGAGAAATACTCCCAAACACATTATTGAGAAATACTTTACTCAGATAGAAAAAGGAAAATACGAAATTTCTTCAGAGCTAAAAAAGATGGTCTATTTTCACACTATAAATCTCATAGACAGGAGCCAGACCAATCAGGTAGAGATGTGTGATATAATATTTTGCAGAAATGTACTTATTTATTTTGATGATGAAAACAAAAGAAAGGTGGTGAACAACCTTTATGACAGGCTTGTCCCTGGTGGATATTTATTTGTAGGACATTCTGAAAACCTGCATAACATAACAAGGGCTTTTGTCCCTTGTTCTTATCCTGGAGGGTTTGTGTATCAAAAAGTAGTAAAGTAAGATCATGTCAAAAGAGATGGATAGGAGAAAGTATCCCAGACTGTATAAAAGTTTTAAGGTACAGATAAAAAAGTTAGAATTTCCTTTAAAAAGCCAAAAGTTATTAGAGACCAAGTGTTTGAATATCAGTGCTGGTGGAATATTTTTAAAGACTTATGAGCCTTTTAAAGTAGATGATGTGGTTCAGGTAATCATTTACATTATTGGGCTTGGTAAATTTCACAAAAGTTATTTTAAAAAATTTGAAGCACTCACAGATCAAAAAATTTCTGGAATAGGCAAGGTTGTAAGGGTAAATAAATTGGGAGAGGAGTTTGAGATCGGTATTAAGTTTGTTGATGTGTACGAAGATGATTGGAAGGCGCTTTATGAGTTTATCCGTGCAGAATTAGACAAAAACAGTTAAAAATGGGTTTTATAAAAGTAATCAGTATAGTGAACCAAAAAGGTGGGGTGGGAAAAACAACAACAGCCCTTACTTTAGGAGAAAGTTTGGCTTTTTTTAATAAAAAGACATTGGTTATAGATTTAGATCCCCATGCTTGTGCAACAATTCAGTTGAATTATCATCCAAATGATATATCTAAAGACTCTTATGAGCTTTTTAAGGAAAGGCCAATAAGGGATCTTAAAAGTTTTATACATAAAAACAAAAATCATAAATTTGACTTTATACCAGCAAGTATAAATCTCTCCAAACTAGAGATAGAGCTTAAGGATAAAAAGGACAGGGCTTTGATTTTAAAGAGAAATTTAGCACATTTTAGATTAAAATACGATTACATTCTTTTAGATTGCCCACCTCATCTAGGAATTATTTTAATAAATGCAATAGCAGCTAGTGATCTATTGATAATTCCTACGCAGACAGAGTTTTTGGCACTTCACGGTTTGAAATTGCTTTTTAATACCATTGGACTTGTGAAAAAAAGTTTGAATAAAGACATAAACTATAAAATTTTACCCACAATGCACGATAAAAGAATAAAATCTTGTCAAAGGATACTTTTTCTTTTAAAAGAGAAATTAAATAGAAAGTTAAATAATAAGGTGTTTTCTACAGTGATTCATATAGATTCAAAGTTTAAAGAAGCCGCACGCATTGGAGGAATAATCTTAAATATCTTTCCTAAAAGTAGAGGAAGCAAAGAATACATTCAGTTGGCAAGAGAGATTTTGGCTTTAGACAAAAACAAGGATATAAAAAATGAAAGAATTGATTTTAGTAATTGATGATTCAAAGACCACAAGAAACATAGTGAGCTTTATTTTAAAAAGCAATGGTTATAAAGTAATAACAGCAGAAGATGGAATTGAGGGTTTAGAAAAGCTTTATTCAAATGCAGATGTTGCTTTAATAATAGTGGATGTGAACATGCCGAGAATGGACGGTTTTACCTTTATAAAAAATGTCCGTCAACAGGATGCATACAAAGATCTTCCCATAATTATACTGAGCACAGAAAGTGAAGATGAGGATATAAAGACCGGCATAAAGCTCGGAGCTAATATATACTTGGTTAAGCCAGTTTCTAAGGAGGTATTGATAAAAAGCGTAAAAATGTTATTAGGAAAAAGAAAAAGCAAATCAGGAGAATAGGTCATGATAGATGAGGAAACCTTAAAAGAGTTTTTAGAAGAAGCAAAAGAGCATCTTGAAGAAATAGAAGGAAACATAATTGAACTTGAAAAAGATCCTTCTAATTCTGCTGTTTTAGACGCTATATTCCGCACCATGCACTCTTTAAAAGGAGCTTCTGGTTTTTTGAACCTGCAGAAGATAAACACATTAACCCATAAAGCAGAAAGTGTGATGGATGCGTTGAGAAATAACGAATTAGAAAATTCCCCTGAGATAATGGATGTAATCCTTAATACCACTGATATTTTGAATCAGATAATTGCCAATTTAGAAGAAACAGGGGAAGAAGGAGATGTGGACATAGATGAAGTAATGGCTCAGCTGGAAGACATTTTGAAACAAAAAGGAATGCCATCTAAAAGCGAAGAAGAAAAAGAACAGAACAAAGAAGAGGTTAAAGAAGATAAAACCGCGGGTGAAAAGTACAAACTCACAGTAGAAGTTCCTGACCACCTTATTGATTTTGTAGAAGAAGCAAGAGAGATCGTAAGGGCTTTGAATAATGCCCTTTTGTCCTTAGAAAGCAATCCTGATAAATCAGAAGAAGTGGTTCAAGAGATCTTTAGATATTTCCATAACTTAAAAGGAAATAGTGGTCTTATAGGTTATAAAGAGCTGAACGACCTCACTCATAAGGCAGAGACCCTTTTAAACCACTACAGGACCAATAAAGTCCCTTTAGACCCTGAAACAATTGACTTTTTACTTTCTTTGGCTGATATGATTGAGAAATTAATAGATGTTATTAATCTGGACGATGTTTCAGTATCACCACCTGATATTTCTGAATTTTCTTCTAGATTGGACTCATTGATTGAAAAGGTAACTGGGACAAAGATTGAAAACAAAGAGATTAAAGAAGGAGCCAATGTTGAAGGATCTGCTGTGGAAGAGATTTCAGAATCAGAGGAGGTTGAGGTAGAAGATGAAGATTTGAAGATATTTAAAGATACCGTAAGGCAACAGTTTGAGAAGATATTTCTGAGCTTAAAGAAATTGGAAACAGAATCCACTAATGCTGAATATATGGATACTATATATCGCGCGATTTCTACATTAAAAAACGCCTGTGAATATATGGAGTTTGAAGAACAGAAGGTTTATGCCCAAAGGGTTTTGACCTTAGTAGATCAAGCCAGAAAAAAGGGAGGAGATTTCTCTTTATTCGTTCCTATCCTTAGCCAAGAAGCTGAGATATTACAGGATTTGATCAACAAAGAGGTAGAAAAGGTTGAAGCAAAGCTAAAGAAAGAAAAAGAAGAGGAGCCAAAGACTCCAGAAGAAAAAATAATAGAAGAGATAGAGAAAGGTCCAGAGGTAACTGATTTGAAGACAGAAAAGGCTTACAAAGAGATAGTGGGAGAAGCTGAAGTAGCAGAAGTCTCTAAAGAAGAAAAGAAAAAAGAAAAAAGAGAAGTTGTAGCAGAGGCCAAAGAGAACAAAAAAGAACCTATCAAAGAAGCCAAAAAGCCATCTACAGCAGCGGTTCAAAAGGCAAAAGTTTCTTCAACTATAAGAGTGGATCATGAAAAGCTCGACCACCTTATGAATCTTATTGGAGAGTTAATAATCAACAGGAACCGCTTTGTTCAACTGACCAGAGAGCTAGCAGAAGGGAAAAAGGACATAAACGAGATTATAATGAACCTTTCTGAAACCACTGATGTGATGACAAGGATCTCTAATGATCTTCAAGACACCATAATGCAGGTGAGAATGGTTCCTGTAAAAACTGTATTTTCTAGGTTTCCTAGATTGGTAAGAGATCTTAGCAGAAAGAGTGGGAAAAAGGTTGAGCTTATAACAGAAGGTGAAGAGACAGAATTGGACAAGACTGTTGTGGAGGCCATAAACGATCCTTTGGTTCATATTATAAGAAATTGCGTAGATCATGGTATTGAACCCCCTGAAGAAAGAAAGGCAAAGGGTAAGCCTGAAGTAGGGCACATTTGGCTTAGAGCAGAACATGAAGGCAATTTTGTTGTTATAAGTGTGGAGGACGATGGAAGAGGAATTGATCCCGAGAAAATCAAAAAGAAAGCCCTAGAAAAAGGTTTGGTCTCTGCTGAAGACTTAGAAAAGATGGATGAAAGAGAGATCTTAGATCTCATATTTTTACCCGGATTTTCTACTGCTGAAAAGGTCACGGATGTTTCTGGAAGAGGAGTTGGAATGGATGTGGTTAAGAACAACATAAAGAAGCTAAATGGAAATATATCTCTACATTCTGAGGTTGGAAAAGGGACCAAGATCGTCCTTTATCTACCTCTTACACTTGCTATTATAGAAGCCTTGTTGGTTGAAGTTGGAGGGGAGATATACGCAATTCCATTGGATAATGTGAGTGAAACCACTAAGATATCTAAATCTCAAATAAATGAGATAAACAAAAGAAAGGCTACGATTTTAAGAGGAGAAGTGATTGCTCTGATCAATCTGGCAGAGGTGCTTGGATTTTCTAAAAATGGACAAAAAGATATTTTGCCTATAGTCATAATAAATGTAAATGATAGAAAAATAGGTCTTATTGTGGATTCTCTCTTGCATCGTCAAGAGATAGTTATAAAGTCTTTAGGAGAATATCTTGGAAATATTCCAGGAATAGGTGGTGCTACTATTATGGGTGATGGTAGTGTAGTGATGATCTTAGACCTCTCTGAGATCTATTCTTTAGCAACAGGAGCAAAAACTTAATATAAAAAGCTCCACCCATATGGGTGGAGCTTTTTGTTTTAAACTACAAACCTAACTCTTTTTTAAAAGTTTCAATTCCAATCTCTTTGATCAAATCTCCAATCCTTTTCTTTTTATTGTACTCTTTGTATCTTTTTATCACTTTATCAACCACCTCTAAGACTTCATCATCGTTTAGCCCATCTACTAATTCTTGAGCAATAGCAGGACGAGATGCTGCATTCCCACCAACAACCACTTTCCAGCCTTTTTTAAAGCCTATAAGGCCCAAGTCCTTTACCCAAGACTCTGCACAACAATTGGGACAACCAGAAACTCCAATCTTAAATTTAGAAGGAAGTGGATAAGCATAGTAAATCTCATCTAACTTCATTCCAATTTTTACTGCATCCTGTTGAGCCAGACGACAAAAAGCAGTTCCAGGACAGAACTTTACACTTCTTACACAAGAACCAACAGCTGCAGCAGGTTTTATACCAAGATCTTTCCATATGTTATCAAGATCCTCTTCTTTTATACCCACAAGAGCAACTCTTTGAGCTCCTGTAATCTTGATAGCAGCTAATTTATATTTCTCTGCTACTTCTGCAATCTTTTTTAAAGTATCAGGAGTACATATACCTCCTGGAATATGTGGAACAATTGCAAAAGTTTCTTTGTCTCTTTGAAGAACTGCACCTTTGTCTAACCTATCCTTTTTCATTTTTACCTTCCTCCTTTGGTTTTTTTTAATTTTAAAGCAAACTCTATGCCAAAACTTGAATTGAATAAAACTTTTGAAAATTCTTTTCAAAGAGGCTAAAAAGAGATACATTTTTCTTAAAGGTGTTTAATTTTAACACTCTTTGATACATGTTTAATTGAGACACATTATAGGAGAGGCTTTATGTTTAAGTTATTTTGGGGACACAAAAAGGAGAAAAAGGTAATATCCTATATGCAGCAGCACATTGATCTGTTGTATGTTGCAACAAAGACATTTGTGAATTTTTTAAAACACAAAGATCTTTCTTTAATCACTAGAATATCCTGTTTAGAACAAGAAGCAGATTTGATTCAAAGAAATGCTTTATCTATCATATTTAAAGGAGCTTTTTTTCCTTATATGAGATCTGTGTTTTATGACTTTACTGAACATCTTGAGCACGCCTTTGATAAAATTGTTAATGCTACTACACTTCTTGGAATAATAAATCTTGAGTCTTTTGTGGCAAAGGAATTTATAGAGATCAGCATTTACAATGAAGAAATATGTGGGCTTTTATCCTCAGAGTTTAGTTTAGCGGTTGAAGGAAAAGATCCTGAAAAATTGGATGAAATATATTCAAAGATAAAAGATTTAGAAAGAAAAGTAGATGCTATAAGGGGAGATGTTTTGACCAAGATGTTTTGTACAGAGGTTTCAAACTTTTGGGAGGGAAAGTTTTTGGCAAATATCTTTGATGATCTTGTGACCTTTAGTGATGACATAGAAGATGCCAGCGATATTTTATATTTGATCAAAATAAGTTGAGTATGTCATGTGGAGACTGATAAGCGGAATATTTATGGGTTGGAGTCTAGGTGCCAATGATTCTGCAAATGTGTTTGGCACTGCTGTCTCAAGTGGTCTTATAAGATACAAGACAGCTGTTTTGTTATGTTCTTTGTTTGTTATAGCTGGATCAGTCTTAGAAGGTGAAAAGTGTATAAAAGTTTTGAATGACCTCTCCACATACAACATAAATGCTGCTTTTGGAATAACTTTAGCAGCTTCTATTACGATGACTATCTTAACCTATTTGGGACTGCCAGCTTCTACTTCTCAAGCATTGGTTGGAGCTGTTATTGGTTGGTCAATTATAGAAAAGGTTCCAAATTTTAAAGTTGTGTATAAAGTTGTTCTCTGTTGGGTGTTGACTCCTATATGCGCTGTTTTTATAGGCTGGTCTTTTTATAAACTCCTTTATCCCTTGATAAAGAGATTATTTAAATCCCTAATATCCCAAAATCGTTTCTTTTTTTGGTCAGTGATAATTATTGGATGTTATGGTTCTTATACTCTTGGGGCAAATAATGTTGCAAATGTTACTGGTGTATATGTAGGAGCAAGGCTTCTTTCACCCAAAGTCGCTGCTTTAATAGGTGGTCTTAGTATCTCTTTAGGGGTTTTGACTTATAGTAAAAAAGTCATGTTTACTGTTGGAAAAAGCATAGTGCCTTTGGATTCCTTTTCAGCAGCTATTTCTTTATTTTCCGAAGCCGCAACATTGCATATATTTACTCAGATTGGAATTCCTGTTTCCTCCTCCCAGGCAATAGTTGGAGGAGTTATAGGTGTTGGAGTTGCTAAAGATATTTCAACAGTTGATTTAAGAGTTATTACAAAAATCTTTTTGGGATGGGTATCAACTCCTTTAACTGCTGCTTTTTTGAGTTTTATAGGAAGATATTTAGAACTTTGGGCTAGTAACAGTGTTTTTTTGTATTCCTGTGTAAATTAAAGTTGCCTTATTATAGAGTTGGGGATTTCTTCCCCTCTCTTTTTATAATGCTTGCTATAAAACATTTAACTTTTTTAGCATATTTATAAACTTAGCAGTATTTTTTTGTCTTATTCTTTTTAGGATTTTCCAAAGGGTTATTGCCCTTTTTTTGTATTCCATTTCATTTCCAGGATTTATCACAACTATATCCACATGTTTTATCTTTTCCTTTTGATCCATTTGCCACAGTTCAAAGGCCTTTATTTTATCAGCATCTAATCCTCTTTTTTCCATAAGCCACTTATGTCTTAAAGAGTCTTCACAATACACCCCAACAACAATATCAAACAGATCTTTCCATCCAACCTCAATAAGAAGAGGAACTTCTGCCACTGCAATCCTCTTTTCATGATTTTTTATAAAAAATCTTTCTAAATCTTTTTTTACTATAGGATGTATGATGTTTTCTAAATCTTTTCTGAATTTTTTATCTTTTAGCATAGTATTAAACAACTTTTCTTTATCTATTTCATTTGAACCTGGCTTTAAAAATTGATCACCAAAATAGTGCGTAATTGCATGCCAACCTGGCATATTAGGTTGATATAGTCTTTTTACGACCTCATCAGCGCTCCAAGTTATAGCTCCTAATTCTTTTAAATATTTGGTCAAAAGAGACTTACCACAGCCTAAAGATCCAGTAATCCCTACTCTTTGAACCTTTTTAAAAAGAGACAAAAGCACACGAAAGATATCTTTAGGCACAGGCTGAACAAAAGAGAGTTTTTCCTTTGTTCTGGGATGAGAAAAAGAAAGTTTCCAAGAGTGTAAAAGTTGTCTTTTTATAAATCTCGATGGTATGGGATTTTGATTTTTAAATTCTAAAAACTCTTTTTTGCCATAAAGCTCATCTCCTAAAACTGGATGGCCTAAAGATGCAAAATGAACTCTTATCTGATGTGTCCTACCAGTAAAAAGATTGATCTTAACCAAAGAAACATTTTTGTCTTCAAAAGAATAAAGCACTTGATAATAAGTCCTTGCCTCCTTGCCTCTATCTGTGATCTCCATCTTTTTTCGATCTTTCAAAGACCTTCCAATAGGTTTTGTGATCTCAGAACATAAAAACTCTGGAATGCCATATACAAGCGCAAGGTATTCCTTTTGAACTTCTCTTTTTTTAAAACTTTTTATCAATTTTTTTTGAGCTATCTTATTTAAAGCAACAACCATCAATCCTGAAGTGTCTTTATCAAGCCTGTGCACTATTCCAGGTCTTAATTCATCTAAATTTTTCAGGTCAGGAAACTCAGATATAAGATAATTGACCAAAGTGATGTTCTCTTTTTTTAAATCAGATGGATGGACACTAATCCCCGAGGGCTTGTTCAACACTATTAAATCTTGATCCTGCCATAAAATATCCAACTTGCCTGAAACAGGAGAAAGCTCTTTATAAGAAGGTTCAATTTTTAATTCAATACGATCTTCTGTTCTAACAGAATAAGAGGCTCTTTTTTGAATTTGTCCATTGACCTTACATTGACTTTCCTTTATAGCAGCTATTATCTGCTGTCTAGAATAACCTAAATCTTTT
>Ga0256842_1001619_pt1 | contig 17694 bp, 13 predicted proteins | sample 4559240metaG_FD_185973 | JGI IMG/M metagenome (GOLD analysis project Ga0256842, IMG submission 185973) | Hydrothermal vent microbial communities from Guaymas Basin, Mexico - 4559-240 | ecosystem: Environmental > Aquatic > Marine > Hydrothermal vents | place: Mexico: Guaymas Basin | collected...
AAAGAAAAAAACTATGCTCAGAAGTATTTAAGTGAAGATAAAGAGATTTATTTAGTTGGTATAAATTTTGATGAAGATGAGAAAAATATATCTTTGTTTGGGTGGGAGAGGTTATATAAGAAGTCTAATTAGTGTTTAAAACAGTTGTCTCAGTTTCACTAGCTATAAATATACCAACAAAAAGTATAAAAAGTGCTATAGTAAACTGTTTAAAAAATAGTGGTTCAGCAAAACAACTTACAAAAAATATAGTTACAAAAAGTATCGATAACTCTTTTAATTCTACCTCTTTAATATTTAGTTTTATAATTTGGTATATCATATATAAAAATAAACAGATACCTATGATACCCATCTGTAAAAGAACTAGAAGGTATTGGTTGTGTGGGTCATTGTCAGCCATAAATGCTTTAGTTTTTTTAGTTAAAAATTCGTAATTATTAGTTTGTGTAATCTTAGCTGTTTCATCTTTAAAATCACCAAGTCCTATACCTATAATGGGATTGTCTTTTACTATGTCAAAAGTGGTAATCCAGTAAGCTACCCTTATGCCCCATGAGCCATTTAAATTCATATTTTTTATGTTGTTTATATCGTTGATTGCTGAGTGACTTCTTTGTTTGAAGGTATCACTAAGTTGGTATGCTGTTGTAAATATAGCACTTAAAAATACTAAACTAAGAAGTAAGGATTTTATGCTAAACCTATAGTGGATAACCATAAGTACAAAAATAGCTACTATAAATGCAACTTGACCAGTTCTTCCAATAGCAAGAAAAAGGTTACCCGTTACACTTATAAAAAAGAGACTAAAAAGGATTTTTTCCTTTAGGTTGTAGTTTTTTGATAAAATCCTATTTAACAAAAGTATAGATGTAAAAGCCATAAAAACACTATAGTCTATCCAAAACATAAATGGGCTAGGGTTTTGAACTGTGGCATCTCTAAATGTCCATAACTCAAAAAATACCCCATAAGCTATAATCTCACTAACAAACATACCAGCCAAAAAAGAGCTGATGATAGTTCCGATTTGTTCTTTTTTTACACTTGTTGCTATAACAAACAGTAGTAACCAATAGCTGTTTAACCTTAGTACATTTAAAGTTTGTTCAATATTACTAGACCATAAAGCAGATATGATGCTAAAGAGAAGATATGCAGATATAGCTACTAAAAGTTTGCTAGATTTTATCTGCTCAAATTTTCTTTTAAAATCACCCTCAATCAACCAAAGTATAGGTAGTATTATGACAAAAAAACTTATACCTGCTCGTGAGAGAGGTAGTATAAATGCAAACAATGGCATAGAATAATAAAATATTTTGTTGTAATTTATGTTTTGTAAACTCATTACAAAATTTTAGCAGAGAGTTATTTTAACAGCCTTAAAGCTACTTTATACTATAATAATTGTATGAAACATAACATTTTATTAGCTTTTTCATTTGCCAAAAGGGACTTTAAAGAGAAGTATGTTGGTACTGCTCTTGGTCAATTATGGTTTTTAATCCATCCTATTGTCATGATTATTATATATACAGTTATATTTTCAAATTTTATGAAGATGAAATTAAGTATAGTTGATAGTAGCTATGCTTATAGTATATATCTTATCCCAGGTATATTGGCATGGACTACATTTACTACTATCATCACGAGGTTAAGCATCTCTTTTGATGAGAAAAAAGATTTTATTAAAAAGATAAATGTTCCTATGTATACTTTCCAATTGAGTATGGTTATTACGGAATTTTTTATCCTTTTATTTTCTTATTTATTAGCAATTATTTTTTTACTTATTATTAACTATCCTATAAGTTGGGTGTTTTTATATCTTTTACCGATACTTTTTTTACAAGTTTTATTTGCTTTTTCATTGGGTGTTATTATCTCTTTATTTACACCTTTTATAAGAGATTTAAAAGTGATTGTTCCTATCGTTATCCAGTTATGGTTTTGGATGACACCTATTATTTATATGAAAGAGATGGTTGAAAAAGAGTATCCATTACTTTTAGTTTTTAATCCTATTTATTATTTTATAGAGATTTATCAAAATATTTTTCTTTATTCTAAAGTTCCATCATTTAACTCTTTATTTATTGTGATAAGTTTGACTTTTACAACTTTGTTGATAGCTGGATACTTGTATAAAAAAATGATTTCAACAATAAAGGATATTATATAAATGTCTTTCACTAAAGAAGATGTAGCAAAAATCTATGTTGCAACATTTAACAGAGCCCCAGATACAAGTGGTTTAGATTATTGGGTAAATGATTCTGGTTTTACTGATATAGAAGATGTTACAAAAAGTTTTTTTGATTCAGATGAAGCTCAGCAGATATACACAAAAGATAAAACTTCATCAGAATTGGTTCAACTAGCATACCAAAATCTTTTTGATAGAGATGCAGAAAAGGCAGGTTTGGATTATTGGGTAGATGAACTAGACAGTGGTCGTATATCGCAGAGTTTAATGCTTCAAGCCCTTATAAATGGTGCTTTAGATGATGATAAAATTATAATGGATAACAAAACAAAAGTTGGACTTAGTTTTGCAGAAGCTGGTTTGGAAGATGTTGAATTAGCAAAAGAGATTATAAGTGATGTATCATCGGATGAAATAAGTGTGGAAAAAGCTATGACTAGCATATCATCTGAGACTTTATCAAATAGTATGAATTTATCTACATTAAGTGATACTGACACTTATGGTGTCTCTCAACTATATTCAGGAACAAAATGGGATGAATCCTTACATACTATAACATATAGTTTTAACTCTTCTATACCTACGGAGTATTATGAATATAAAGATAACAACGAAACAGGAACAGTTCTTGTTAATGGTTGGCAAGAGTTGAGTGATACTCAAAAAGATGCGACTAGAGATGTATTTAATAATTTAGAAAAATTTATAGATATTGATTTTCAAGAGGTCTCATCTGATGGGTTGATACAATTAAATATCGTAGATATGGATGAACATACAGCTGGTTTTTCATTTTATCCTGGTCAAAATTTTGTTTATGATGGTGATATGTTCTTGAGTTCAGGATTTAATTCAGAACCAGATAATTACGGTTTAAAAGCTGGTGAATTTGGATATTCAACTATAGTTCATGAACTTGGTCATGCACTTGGACTAAAACATCCTTTTGAAGGTGATTCTAAGTTGCCATTAGCACTAGATGATACAAATCATTCTATCATGTCATATACTACAATTAACAGTTATATCCCTGTTCTTACATTTACAAGTAGGAAAATTTTTATAGATTATAAAGAGATAGAACCTCAGTTCTATTCACTTTATGATATCTCAGCTTTACAAGCTATTTATGGTGTCAATGATACAACAAATACAGAAGATAATATTTATAAAATTAAATATGATGACTATAAAATTCAAACCATTTGGGATGCTGGTGGAGTAGATACTATAGATCTAAGAGATACAATAGGAAACAGTACGATAGATCTAAATTCTGGTAGTTTAAATAGTGCAGACCAATATACACTAGACGATGTTATAAAAATGAATCAAGATATAGCGATAGAGAATGCAAAAGATGAACATAACGAGTGGATAGCTGAACAGATAACAGATCTCTATAATGACAACAACTTATATACAGGTATAAATAACCTAGGTATAGCACAAGGTGTTGTTATAGAAAATATATATACAGGTTTAGGTGATGATACTATAACAGATAATGAGGTAGATAACATTATAAAAACCTATGATGGAGATGATAAAATATATCTAGGTCATGGTGGAGTTGATGAAGTGGATGCTGGAGCTGGAGATGATACAATCTATTTAGATATAACAAAAGACGATATAACTTCTTTTTTTGTAGATGCTGATTTATATACATTACAAGCAGATCAATTTATTGTTAGTTTTATTGGTGTTGAGCATCTTACATTTAATGATGGTTCTATTTATAGTCCAGATGATTTAGTATAGGTATAATTGTGCATACTAAAAAAATATTAGAAGTTAAAAATATAACTAAAATCTATAAAATCTATAAATCAAATTTTGATAGATTAAAAGAGATTTTTTCAAAAAAAAAATATCATAAAGAGTTCATATCAAATGATGATATATCTTTTGAACTATATGAGGGTGAAACACTTGGGATTATCGGTACAAATGGTGCAGGTAAATCTACTATACTTAAGATTATAGCAGGTGTAACTAATGCTACATCTGGAAGTATTGTTAAAAATGGTAGAGTAACAGCTTTGTTGGAACTTGGAACTGGTTTTAATAATGAAATAAGTGGTTATGAAAATATCTTTTTAAATGGTACTCTTATAGGTATGACAGAAGAGCAATGTCGTAAGAAAGCTAAAGAGATTATAGAGTTTAGTGAACTAGGTACTTATATAGATGAACCCATAAAAACATACTCGTCTGGTATGAAGATGCGACTAGCTTTTTCTATAGCACTTTTTTCTGAGCCACAAATCCTTATAGTAGATGAAGCATTATCTGTGGGAGATGCACATTTTGGTGCAAAATGTACAAAGGCTTTAGCTCAAAGAAAAAAGCAGAATATGTCGATTATCTATGTTTCACATGATTTGAACTCTTTAAAATTACTTTGTGATAGACTTGTAATGTTAAACAAAGGTAAGTTAGTAGAAAAGGGTACTCCAGAAGAGGTTATAAATAGATACAATTTCTTGATAGCTAAACTAAATGATAGTGATGATTCACTTAAGATAAATGAACAAAACTCTAACTCGTTTGGTACTTTTGATATAGAGATCAAAAATATAACTATAAACAAAGATAAAAAAGCATTAGAAGACTTTGAAACAGGTGATGAGGTTGATATAACTTTAGAGATATTTTCCAAAATAGATACAGAAGATTTAACTATTGGTATCCATATAAGAGACAAATATGCTCAAGATATATATGGAACAAATACATTTTACCAAAACAAAAAGTTGTCATTAAAAGCGAATGAAACTTATCTATGTACATACTCTATGAAACTAAATATAGGTACAGGTAAATATACACTTGGGGCTGCTTTACATACTTCTGACTGGCATACAGAACTTTGCTATCATTGGCTAGATAATGCAGTAAATTTTAATATATATGGTACAAAAGAGAACCTATTTATAGGTTTATGTAGATTAGAACCAACTATAAATTTCACAAAGGTATAATTTAATGAAAAACATTTTAAAAAGTATATTTTTTAAACTATCTTATAATCTTACTATTAGAAGATATGCAAATAAAATTTTTGTATATTTCCCATCATTGAAAGTAAAACTTGTTGCTATTAGAGATAGTTCATACTCTCCAACCATTACTAAAAAACCAGTATATAAAAGTGATTTTTTAGATACTATTAAGCAAGAGATAGAAGAAAAAGCAAAACAAGGGGCTAAGATATGACTATATATGTTGATATAACTCAACTAGAATCTGCAAGAGCAAATACCGGTATTCAAAGGGTTGTAAAAGAGTTTGTAAAAAGAGCATCTTTAAGTACAACTGTTGAGTTTAAGATGATAACTTTTGATGAAAAAGATAGAAAAGCATTTATTTTAAATAATAGTGAAATTGGTACTTTTTTAGAAAATATAGATAGTTTTAAATTTAATAAAACTGAAAAAATAGATATTTTAAACTTTAAGCCAGAAACTCCAAGTGCATTTTTTGATCTTGATTCCACTTGGAATATCATCTATAAGAGAAGTTATATATACCCAACATTAAAGTCAAATGGTTTCCTTATCTTTAACTTTATACACGATATTATACCTATACTTTTTCCTGAAATAGTTCATGATACAACAAAAGCAAACTTTATCCCATTTTTACAATCAGTCTATGATAACAGTGATTTAGTTCTTTTTAACTCTTTTTCATCAGAGAAAGATTTCTTAAATGCAAAGGGTAAGTTTAATACTACTAGAGATATTTCAACTAGAGTGACAGGGTTAGGTTCTGATTTTTTACATGCTAAAACAGAAGTTGAAGATAGTTTTTTTAAATCTATACTTGCTAAAAAATATATTTTATTTGTTGGTACAGTTGAACCTAGAAAAAATCAAGCTGATGTTTTAGAAGCCTTTGAAACATTAGCAGAAAAGTATGATGATTTAAATCTTGTTTTTATCGGTAAAGCAGGTTGGAAAAATGAAGAGTTATTATCAAAAATAAATAACCATGAATTAAAAGATAAACAACTGTTTTTGTTAAGTAATGTAGATGATAATGCATTAAAAAGTTTTTATGAAAATGCTTTTTTAGTAACATATCTTTCAAAATATGAGGGTTATGGTCTACCTATAGCAGAGTCATTAGGTTATGATAATATCACAATTACATCTAAAAATAGTTCTATGTACGAGGTTGGTAAAGATTTTGCTGATTATGTTGTTTATAACTCTTTAAATGAATTAAAAAGTTTAATATCTCTTTATTATGAAGATAAAGAGTTATATGAAGCTAAAAAACTTTATATAAAAAATAATTTTCAAACAACATCTTGGGATCAGTTTTATAACTCTATATCAGATATATTTGTAAACTATGAAAAATCTGTTGAATTAAAAAAGAACCATCTTAAAACTTTACAGTTTGTATTTATAAGTATAGATAAACATAACCTTGAGGGTACAATAAAAACAATAGATGAAAATGTAGATTTTGTGGAGGAATATATAGTTGTCACATCTACAAAATGTGTAGATGATTTTAAAACTATATCTTCAAAGTATCCTATAAAAATAATCGATGAAAATACTATTTTAGGCTCTTATGCTGATGGTTTTTCTGCAAGAGATCATGTAAGTAAAAACTGGCTTTTAAGAGTTTCTTTGTTAAATATAGCATCTTTAAAAGATGAATTTATTATGTTAGATGATGATAATAGACCTTTAAAAAAGATAACTTTAGATAAGTTTATATCTGATGATGGAAGTTATAATGCATACTATTTTTACCATATGCTAGAGTGGCATTATCAAAATAGTGAATTTGATGCTGGTCAAAAAAATATGAAAAAAGTGTTGGCAGATGAAAACTATGAGATGCTTATGTACTCTTCACATGCTCCTCAAATCATAAATAAAGATATATTGAGAGAAGTTTCAGATAAGTTTTTTGAACTTGGTTTAAAATCTCCTATAGATGAATGGAGTATATATTTTAATTATGCTATATCATTGTATCCGTGTTTATTTAATAAAAAAGTTTTTGAAACACTTAGTTGGCCTGCTACCCCAACAGATTGGGAAACAATGTTTTTACCAAAAGAGTATTCATTTGAAAACTATTATAAATCTCTTTATGATACTGGTTTTTTTAGTGAAACAGACACTTATGAGCAAAAAGTACAAAAAAAACAAAATCAATTGGCACCATATCTAAAATCTAAAATGATGTATAAAGAAAATATAGATATCTTGTCTAAAAATAATATGGTTCATGAAACATTATTATTTAAAAAAGATGAAGTTGAATTTTACCTTTCAAATATACCATATTTTGTAGTTGTAGAGAGTTTTTCTGATGTTAAAATAAGAGTCAATTATAAATTACTGAACCCTTCAGAGAAAAAACTTAGTTTAGCTATAGTTTTATTTTTAGATGGTGGCTATAGAACACTCCGTAATATAAAAATAGAAAATATATCTTATGAGGAAGATGTGTTAGAGATACCAATAATAGCACATGGATTAAAAGAGGGTATATATGATATATCTTTTAATCTAATGTTAAACAATGAATATATTTACGATAAAACATCACCATATAGTAGTAAACTTGTTATTATAAAAGATAAAAAAGTATCAGATGTTTTAGGTGATCCTGAGCTTATAAATGTAAAATCTGAAGATATTGAAGATAAATTAGACTCTTTAAAACAAAAGATAAAATCTATCCCTTTCGTTGGTTGGTTATCAAGATGGTCTTATAATATTTTAAGGCTAAATAATACTAAGCATAGGGTTTACAAACATCAACAAGCTATTGTTGAGTTACAAAGAATTATAGAAGAACTTAGTTTAGAAACTCGTAGATATAAAAAAGAGATGGAACTGCAAAATATTCAACATAAAAAAGAGATGCAGATTAAAAATGAACAGATTTTAAAGATGATTGAAAATAAATTTTTATCAGTCGATGATATTATAAAAAAAGATATTGCACAGCAGATTTCATATCAATCAGATTCTTTTCAGCAAAGGCTTGATCAATTTATCTTCGATACTAAAATAGAACTAAAGATTAGAGATAAAAAAGATGACTAAAACTATTCATCAATTCACTCCAAGTATGGAAGTGGGTGATAGTGTTTCAAATGGTATTTTATATGTTCAAAAGATGCTTAAAAAGCTTGGATTTATCTCAAATATATATGTATCAAGGGGTGATTTAAATATAAATTTTAAAAAAAATATACATCATATAAGTGAATATATTGAAGATGCAAATCAGTTGTTGTTTTATCATCACTCTATTGGACATAATTATCATGATAAAATAATGAAATTTAGAGACAAAAAAGTAATCGTATATCATAATATAACTCCACCACACTTTTTTAAAAATAATAAACATATCCAAGATTTATGTATTCAAGGTAGGGAGCAGTTAAAAAACTCATCTAACTGTTTTATAGCTTCTATTGGAGATTCTGATTATAATTGTAAAGAGTTGAAATCTTATAACTATAAAAATGTTACTACTTTAACATTGTTGTTAGATTTAGATAAACAGATAGAATATAAGCCAAACCAAAAGCTTATAGAAAAATACCACGATATATATAACATCATATTTGTTGGTCGTGTAGTTCAAAATAAAGTTCAGCATCAACTAATAGATGTGGCTTATGCACTTAAGAGAAAAGGTGTTAAAAACTTTAAAATTCATATAATTGGTGGAGCTTCAGAACCTAAATATATGGAATTTTTACAACAGTATGTTAAAAATATGGATATGCTTGTTGAGGTTACTATAACTGGGAAAGTTAGTGATGAAGATTTAGTGTCTTACTATAATATAGCTGATTTATATCTATCTATAAGTGAGCATGAGGGGTTTGGAATGCCTCTTATTGAAGCTATGAAGTATGATATACCAGTATTGGCATATAATGCTGGTGGAACAACTACTACCATACCAAAAGAGGGGCTTTTAGAGAAAAAAGCACCATCATTTGTAGCTGATGAGATTATAAAACTTCAAAAAGACCCCTATTTTAGAGTAGATTTAGTTAAAAAACAGAAAATGAAGTTAGATAGTTTCTCAGTAAAAAACACCACAAACAAACTGATAACTTTTTTAAATACTTTAGATATAGATATACCTAAGATAAAGATAGAAGCCACTAAAAGAAAACTAGATATTCAGGTTGAGGGTCCATTTGATTCTACCTACTCACTAGCGATAGTAAACAAAGATATAGCACAAGCTTTAGATGCAAAACTATACTCAACAGAGGGTGGGGGTGATTTTGAACCTAACTTAGATGCAGTTGATGCTAGTGTAAAAACTCTAGCCTTAAAAGAGTTAGATAACATAGATGTAACCATAAGAAATTTATACCCACCAAGAACAAATGCTATGAGAGGCTACCATAAAATTATAGGACCTTATGGTTGGGAGGAGTCAAAGTTTCCACAACAGTATGTTGAGTGGTTTAACACAAAACTAACTATGGTTTTTACTATGAGTGATTATGTTAAAAATCTTTTGCAAGAAAATGGTGTATATGTCCCTATAGTTACAACTGGTTTAGTTGTTGAAGATATACTAAAAATATCTTCTAAACCACTAAGCTATGAGTTACCAAACTCTTTTAAGATGCTTCATATCTCATCAGCATTTGCTAGAAAAGGTATAGATGTACTTCTAGCATCTTTTGAGAGGCTAGATGAAAATGATGAAGTGTCACTCATCATAAAAACATTTCCAAACCCACATAATGATGTTATAAATCAACTACAAAACTTAAACTACAAAGTTATAAAAACTTATGAGCAAGATGTAACCTTATATGAAAAAAACTCTAAGCAGATTTTGCTTATAAACAAAGATATATCGCAACAGCAGATAAAGTGGCTTTATGAAAACTCAGATGTTTTAGTAGCACCTAGTTATGGTGAGGGTTTTGGTTTGCCAATGGCAGAAGCTATGCTTTTAGAACTTCCAGTTATAACTACAAACTATAGTGGTCAAGTAGATTTTTGTAAAGATGACAACTCATGGTTGGTTGATTTTGATTTTAGGTATGCAAATACACATATGAACCTTATAAACTCATTTTGGGCAGTTCCAAAGATAACCTCTATGGTGGAAAAAATCACAGAAGTTAAAGAGATGCTAAACTCAAATGATAAAGTCTTAAAAGGGAAACTAGCAAATGCAAAAGAGTTGATTTTAGAAAAATACTCATCAAAACAGATAGCTACAAATATATACGAAGCTATAGATAACTACACAAAAAAAACAACGACTAAAAAAGTAGCATGGGTAAGTAGCTATAACACTAAGTGTGGTATAGCTACCTACTCAGAGTTTATCATCAACAACTTCACACAGCTAGAAGTTACAAAGTTCGCAAACTATAGTGAAATAGTAGTAGATGCTAAGTATGAAAAAGATGTGGTAAGATGTTGGAGAGATAGGTTCGATAACGATAACTTAGAACTTATAAAAAACATCTTAGAGGGTGGTTTTAAAAGTGTAGTTATAAACTTTAATTTTGCATTTTTTAGTATGGATAATTTAGCTGAGATTATAGACCAACTGCATCTAAATGATGTTAAAATTACCATCATTTTTCATAGTGTAGCAGATGTTACTATAGAGGGGTTAGAAGCATCATTGTCATTGATAAAAGATACCCTTTTTAAAGTAGATAAACTTCTAGTTCATAACATAGATGATTTGAACTTCTTAAAAGATTTGGGGTTATTAAATACAGGTTTACTAGCACACGGTGTTAAAAATAGAGTAGGGCTAAAGCTAGTACAAAAAGATAAAGTTACAAACATAGCATCTTATGGTTTTTTACTACCACATAAAGGGATCTTGGAGTTAATAGATGCTTTTGCTATGGTAGAAAAAGAGTTTAAACATATAAAACTTATGTTGGTAAATGCACTATACCCTGCTAAAGTCTCAAATGATTATCTAGCTTTATGTAAACAAAGAGTTAAAGAGTTAAACTTAACTAAAAAAGTAACATTTTATAGTGAGTTTTTAGATGATAAAGAGTCATATAAACTACTAGATAAAGCAGATTTGTTAGTGATGCCATACCATCATACAAATGAATCAGCAAGTGGAGCTATAAGGTATGCTATATCAACTTTAAAACCAGTTCTTTGTACTAAACAACCCATATTTAATGATGTAAAAGATATAGTTCATTTTGTGGATGGTGATAAGGTCGAAAATATGGCAGATACTATAAAAGTTTTACTAAAAGATAAAAAACTTCTATACTCAAAAGCACAAAAACAAAAACTTTGGGTTGAAGAACATGACTGGAAAATGGTTTCTCAGATAGTTGAAAATATAATTACAAATGCTTTTTAACAGTTATACTTTTATATTTTATTTTTTAATTCCATTGTTGGGTATATATCTTGTTTTTACAAGATATATTAAGATAGATAAAAAAATATTTTTTATTGCTTTTAGTACAATTTCCATTGTTTTTTATATGCAATGGAGTTTAGAACATCTTGTATTGTTATTGGCATCTATCCTTTTTAATTTTCTTATAGCTAAACAACTGAGTACAAAGTTTAAAAATCTAAAATTCCTTTTGTTTAGTATTTTTATAAATCTTATTCCACTTACTTACTATAAATATAGTTCAATTGAAAATCTTGTATTGCCTCTTGCTATATCTTTTTTTACTTTTCAACAGATAGCTTTTTTAGTAGATGTTTATAAAGATAAAATTAAAAATTTTACCTTTTATGAGTACAGTTTTTTTGTTCTGTTTTTTCCACAACTTATAGCTGGTCCTATCGTTCATTTTAATGATTTAGTTGGACAGATAAAAGTAAAACAAAGTTTTTTACCAAACATATCTTATCTATCTGCTGGTATGATGCTTTTTTCTATAGGGCTATTTAGTAAAGTTGTTATTGCAGATAACTTAACACTTGATGCTTACAACTCATGGAGTGATGTTTTTAGTTATAGTTTTATGATATATTTTGACTTTAGTGGTTATGCTTCTATGGCTATAGGACTAGCTTTGATGTTTGGTGTTGTGCTACCTATAAACTTTAATAGCCCATATAAATCTATAAACCTTATAGAGTTTTGGAGAACTTGGCATATAACACTTAGTACATTTTTAAAAGAACATATATATATACCACTTGGTGGAAATAGGTTTGGAATAAAAAAGCAAACTTTTGCACTACTTATCACTATGGTTATTGGTGGTATTTGGCATGGTTCTGGAGTTACTTTTTTACTTTGGGGTTTTTTTCATGGACTTGGTTTAGTAGTATTAAACATTACTAAAAAGTATAATATTTTTAAAATAGTTTCAAATAGACTGACTAATATTTTTAAAGTTATTTTTACATTTTTATATGTTAGTTTACTTTGGGTACTATTTTTTAGTGTAGATTTACACTCTGCTTTAGGTCTATATAAAACATTGTTTAGTTTAGATGGATTTAAAGGGTTTAATTATTGGCTTATTTTAGTTGCTTGTATAGTTTGGTTTATGCCTAATTCTACTCAAGTTATTGATTTGAAAAAGAGTGATTTTGCTATGAAACCTTACTATGGTTACATTACAGGTTTGTTGATGTTTGTTAGTTTAAAATTTATGGCTGAGACACCATCTATGAAATTTGTTTATTTTAATTTTTAAAGAGTGATATGAAGTTTTTTATACAATTTTTTATAACTGTTGTAATCTTATTTATAGTGTGGGTGAGTATCGTTCTTTTACAAGCATCCAATCCAACAAAAACTTCACAATGGGTATATGATGCTTATAAAAAGAAAACAAAAATCGCAAATAGCATCCAAAAAAAGAAGATGATTATCGTAGCAGGTTCAAATGTTCTTTTTGGATGTGATTCTAAAAAACTAAGTAAAGCTTTTCATATACCAGTTATAAACTTTGGTGTAAATGCTGGTGTACTTTTACCATACACACTGTATAAAGCTAAAAAAGTTATAAAAAAAGGTGATGTTGTTATTATGCCTTTAGAGTATCCTATGTATGTTTATAATGGAAAACCAAATGAACAGATGATAGACTTTATATTTAGCCGAGATTTTGATATGTTTTGGCATCTAACTTTGAAAGAACAGTTTTACATGGTTTGGAATATAACTTTTGATAGAGTTTACAGAGGTTATAAAGCTGAAGGTGGCAAAGAGGTTTCAAGAGGTCTTTTTGGAGTTCATCATATAGATAAAAATGGTGATCAAATAAAAACAGATAAAAAATACCAAAATGCATGGATGAAAAACCAAGTATATAATAACTTTGCAAAAAATCCTGAACATTATGGAGCTGAATTTAAAGAGAGTTCATTATCTTGGAAATATTTAGATGAGTTTATAGCATGGTGTAAAACAAATGATGTAAAACTTATATTTATGCCAAGTACACTTTTAAAACATCAAAGCTATTTTACAGATGAAAAAGAAAAATGGTTTTATAAAAATATTAAAAATATAATTGAAAAAAAAGGAGTACCTTACATCGGTAACCCTTATGATTATATGTATGATAAAAAGTATTATTTTGATTCTAACTTTCATCTTGTAAAAAAAGGTAGAGAGATAAGAACAAAAAAAATGATAAGTGATTTAAAAAAATCGCATCTACTAGAGATATAATATAAAAAATGAAAGTAAAAAAATGAATATTTTAATAGTTCGGACAGATAAGTTAGGTGACTTTATAACTGCATTACCAACCATATATACTTTGAAAAATCATAATCCCAAAAATAAGATTATAGTATGTGTAGCACCACTAAATAAATCTTTAGCAAAAGCTTGTGATTTTATAGATGAGGTTATAGTAGATAGTGGACAGAGTGTTTTTGAACTATCTCGAAGTTTTAAAGATGCAAAGGTTGATGCTTCTATAACATTGTTTTCAAACACGAGAGTAGCATTTGCACAGTTTTTAGCAAAGATACCAAAAACTATAGCCCCTGCTACAAAAATAGCACAGATTTTTTATACAAATCGTGTTAAACAAAGAAGAAGTGAAGTTAAAATGGCTGAGTTTGAGTATAACTTAGAACTAACAAAAGAGCTTTTTTCTGATATATATTTAACATATAAACAACCACTTTTAGAGTTTAAAGATGTAGATGAAAAGTATAAAAATTATATATGCTTTCATGTGGGTTTTGGTGGTAGTAGTGATGCTAACTGGAGTTTAGATGAGTATGAGATTTTAATCCGTGAAGTTTTAAAAAATGCTAAAAATAAAGTTATCTTAACATTTGGACCAGATGAAAAGCATCTTTTAGAAGATATGAAAAAAAGATTTCAAGATGATGAAGTTGTTTTGTATCTCTCAACAGATGGACTTGTAGAGTTTGCAAAACTTATAAGCACTTTTAAAATGTTTATCTCAACTTCAACAGGCACTTACCATCTAGCATCACTTGTTGGAACTCCAACTATAACTTTTTTTGCAGATACACTTTTTGCAAGTGCTAAGAGATGGAAAAGTATTGGAGATGAAAAGTTGCAACAACATTTTATGATACCAACAAATATAGATGAAAAAGCTAAACTTTTTGAAGAGGTTAAAAAAGAGTTATCTTCTATCTAACTCTTTGTTTAACTCATATAGTTTTATATACTTGTAAAAGTTTGTAACCATGTGTGAAAATGATATAACAAGCCCAACATAACCATCTAAAAAACCTCTTTTAAAGAAGTAAGTTTTTACAAATGAGTAGATGCCGTTAAAGATGGCTTTTGTAGGGGATGAATTTTTTTTACCAACATTGTTTTTAGCAAAAAGTGTTGAGTAGTGGTCAGCTTTTATGATAAACTGAGAGATGCTATGGTAGCTATAATGCTCTACATTTCCACCTAAAATCTCCATCTCGAAACCATCACTTATGATATCTTCATGAACATCATTCATATTGTAAGATGTTACGGTTTTGTTGTAAAGTCTTTTTATCTTTTGGTTGTTCCATCCACAATATTTTACTTGTATATCTTTATAAAATGCTTTAAAGTTTAGTTGGTAAACTTTGTTTTTATCTAGCTGTTTTGTTTTTAAAATCTCTAAAAGTTTAGCATCTATCACTTCATCGCTATCTATGATAATCACCCAGTCATACTTGGTAAAACTAACAGCTTTGTTTTTGCTCCACCCAAAACCTTTAAACTCACCCTCTACTAGGTTTACATTTTTAAAACCTCTTGCTATGGTCATAGTAGAGTCAGTTGAGCCATTGTCATAAACCACAACATCATCAAAATCTTGTAAACTTTTTAGTGTTTTTTCTATGGTGTTTTTATTGTTCTTTGCTAGAACTACTGCTGAAATATTTGTTATCAAGTTATACTCTTTATAAATGATTTAAATCTAAATTTTAACATACTTTTAAAAGAAAAAATATCACTAGGGGAGGTTAAAAAATCACCATCTATTCTGTATATAGTCCCACCTATACCGTGAAAATCTTTGTTGATGCCATTTCCAATTCTAAAAGCATAGTTGTAGTGCTTTTTAGTTTCATCTAAAACTTTTTTATCATACTTACCAAATGGAAATACAAAACTTTCAACTTTTATGTTTAGTTTTTTTTCTAAAATCTCTTTTGAAGTTTTTAACTCTTTTTCCAAATCTACATCATTTTCAACTAAGTTTGTATGTGAGTAAGAGTGAGATGCTATCTCCACAAGCCCACTATCTCTCATAGTAGCTAACTCTTCATAAGTACAAAAAGTACCTTTTTTATAGTTCTCAAAAAGATGATTATGTTCTATGTTTAGTCTTGTTGCATCATCAAAATTACACTTATCTAAAGTAACACTAGGAACTACACCTAAAAGTGCTTTGAGATTGTACCTTTTTAAAAGTGGGTATATAAACTTATAAAAATCATAATACCCATCATCAAAAACTAAACAGATGGGATTTTTTGGTAGTTTGTCAAATGTTGGAAAAACTGAGGTGAAATTTTGCGAGATATATTCTAAATGCTTATCTAACATCTCCAAATCATTTGAGCATCTATCGCTATTTACATGATGGTACATCAGACTAATCAACAACTTCAATCCCTTTAAGTCTTTTTTTCATATTGATTTTATTTTTATGGTTTTTAGAATACTTGAGTGCTTTATCTATGCATCTTTGTTTATCTTCATTTGAAAGTTTTGCATACTCTTTTGCAACTATAGTTAAGTCAGCATCTTTCATCCAAAGTTTTGCAAAGTTTTTTAGTCTTGCATCTATGTCTAGTTTAAGAAACTTCATCCTGTTTATATCCACCACTTTAAAAGTAAAAGATGAGTTTTCTTTTTTAACCAAGATATTACCAGGGGAGTAGTCTTGATGCAAGATGTTGTTGTTATGTAGTTCTAGTGTAAACTTTGCAAACTCTTTTAAGATTTGCTCTTTATCTTTAAAATCATCATCAAGTAATGGTTCTCGTATAGTAAAATCATAATCAAACTTTTCACTTATAAAGTAACTCTCTTTAAGTAAATAGGATGAGTAAAACTCTATGTAACCTATAGGTTGAGGTGTAAAATCTCCCAACTTTAAAGAGTATTCATAAGATTTTTTAGCTTTAGTTGAACGAAAAAATGAGTAAACCACTTGGTTTAGTATATGTGGAACTTTGAAAGATTTTACAACTGTATCTATACCATCATAGTTGATTATCTTTAGTTCATTTCTTGCTTTATGGATTGTGCTAGAGTTTGATGCAAAGTGACTTTTTATGTTTAGTAAAAAATCTTTGAAGTTTGTGCAATTTTTATTTATTTTGTATTTTGTCATGTTATGTGAATTATACCAAAAATATTATCTAAATTTAAAGTCAATGTTTTATAAGTTTATGTTAATGAATATACATTAATAATAAGTTTGATATAATTTATCAAACAAACCTAATCTAAAAGGAAACCAAGATGCAATTTTTAGATGTAAAAACAGACTATGCTTTTAAAAAAGTATTTGGAAGTAAAGAGAGTAAAGATATACTTATAAGCTTTTTAAATGCTCTACTTTATAACGAATCAAATATAAAGATAAAAGATTTAACCATAGCAGACCCTTATAATATCCCTATGATAAAAGGTGTAAAAGATACCTTTGTAGATGTAAAAGCAACACTAGATAACAACACAACAGTTATCATAGAGATGCAAGTGCTAAACCATAAAGGGTTTGAAAAAAGAGTGTTATATAATGCAGCAAAAAACTACTCTATACAACTAAACAAAAGTGAAGACTACCATCTGCTAAACCCAGTAATAGCACTTAGCATTGTAGATTTCAATATGTTTAAAGATAGCGATAAAACTATAAATAGATTTAAACTTATAGAAAAAGAAACACTTATAGACTATGGTGGAGATATAGAGTTAGTGTTTATAGAACTACCAAAATTTAAACAAACACTAGATGAACTAAAAAATATAAAAGA
>Ga0256842_1001621_pt1 | contig 17672 bp, 12 predicted proteins | sample 4559240metaG_FD_185973 | JGI IMG/M metagenome (GOLD analysis project Ga0256842, IMG submission 185973) | Hydrothermal vent microbial communities from Guaymas Basin, Mexico - 4559-240 | ecosystem: Environmental > Aquatic > Marine > Hydrothermal vents | place: Mexico: Guaymas Basin | collected...
CCAGTAGTTTTAGGTAATGTAAGTGAAGATAAGTTTGTAGTTGCAGGTGGTCCTTTGAGAAGTGGTGATAGAGTGATAATAAACAACTTCTTTAGACTTAAACCAGGCGGTGAAGTTCTTGTAGATAAAATCATAAACAAACAAGGAAAATAGATGTTTTCTAAATTTTTTATAGACAGACCTATCTTTGCTACTGTTATCTCTATTTTGATAATAATAGCAGGGCTAATTTCTATTAAACTTCTTCCGATTAAAGAGTACCCTGCTGTTGTACCTCCTCAGATTATGGTTCAAGCAACATATCCAGGAGCTGATGGACAAACTTTAGCAAAAACAGTATCTACTACACTTGAAGAGTCTATAAATGGTGTTACAGATATGACCTATATGACTTCAACATCTTCTCCTAGTGGTGTTATGAATTTGAGTGTATTCTTTGAGGTAGGTACAGAAGTAAATCAAGCAAAAGTAGATGTAAACAACCGTGTACAACTTGCTATGAGCAAACTCCCTGAAGAGGTGCAAAGACAAGGGATAAAAGTACAAGAGAGATCTCCTGATATGTTAAAAGTTATCGCTTTTATCTCTAAAGATCAAGTTCATGACACACTTTTTATCTCTAACTACTTAAAAGTTAATGTTATGGATGATTTAAAAAGAATCAAGGGTGTTGGTGAGGCTATGATTTTTGGAGAAAAAGATTATAGTATAAGAGTTTGGATAGACCCACAAAAGTTATCTTTCTTTCATCTAACCTCTACTGATATTATGAATACTATAAGATCTCAAAACAACCAATATGCAGCAGGTAGTATTGGAGCAGAGCCTATAAAAGAGATTCAACCATTTACTTACAATGTTACAACAAACGGAAGATTTAAAAATACAAAAGAGTTTGAGAATATTATCATAAGATCAAATCCAGATGGAAGTACGCTAAGACTTAAAGATGTAGCAAGAGTTAAACTAGGCTCAGATGCCTATAATACCAATGGACAATATAGCAGAGCTCCTATGATGCCTGTTGCTATTTTCTTATCTCCAGGAGCAAATGCCTTAGATGTATCAAAAGAGGTAGATAATACTCTTGAAAGATTATCTAAAAAGTTTCCTAAAGATTTAGAGTATGCATCCCCTTATGATGCAACCATTTTTGTAAATGAATCAATTCATGAAGTTATTACAACGCTTATAGAAGCTATTGGTTTTGTAACAATTTTAATATATCTATTTTTAGGTAATATGAGAGCAACTATTATCCCAGTTCTTGCCATTCCTGTTTCAGTTATTGGTACTTTTGCTGGTCTTTATGCTGCTGGTTTTTCTATCAATCTTCTAACTTTATTTGGTCTTATTTTAGCTATTGGGCTTGTGGTTGATGATGCTATTATTGTTATAGAAAATGTTGAGAGGATTTTAAGGACTAAAAATCATGGAAGTGTAAAAGAAGCAACAATTGAAGCTATGAAAGAACTTACTACCCCTATTATAGCTATCGTATTGGTCTTATCTGCTGTATTTATCCCTGCTGCACTTACAGGTGGATTTAGTGGTGTGATGTATAAACAGTTTGCTATCACTATTGTTATCGCAGTTATTATCTCTGGTATTGTTGCACTTACGCTTACTCCTGCTCTGTGTGCAATATTTTTAAAACAACATGAAGAGGAGCCTATTTGGCCAATAAGAAAGTTTAATCAATTTTTTGATTGGATTACAAAAGGTTTTATTGGAGTTACTCGAGCAACTATAAAAGGGTGGTTTTTTGCACTTATAGTGTTTGGTGGATTGATGTATGCAACTTATGCAATTATGGCAAAAACACCAACAGGACTTGTTCCTGCCGAAGATAAGGGTTCACTTATGGTACTTACTTATATGATGCCATCAACCTCTTTAGCCGAGTCATCAAAAATTACAGATAACATAGAAAAAGACCTTTTAGCAAATCCAAATATTGTCTCAACTGGTGCAATTACAGGGATAGACCTTATCACATTTGCATATAAAACAGATGCAGCTATTATGTTTGCAAAACTAAAGCCATGGGATGAGAGAAAAGCACCAAACCAAAGTTCACAAGCTTTAGCAGGACAACTTATGGGTCAGTTTATGACAACAAATAAAGATGCCTTTGTTATCCCTGTAAACCCACCACCGATTATGGGTATGAGTGCTACTGGTGGATTTGAATTCTGGATTCAAGATAGAACAGGTGGAGATATCCATCTGCTTGATAAGTATGTAAAAGAGATAGTTGAAAAAGCTGGTAAAGACCCACGACTTATGATGACGAGAACAACTCTTAATACAAATGTACCACAGTATAATCTTACTGTAGATAGAGAAAAAGCAAAAGCTATGGGTGTACCTATCTCATCTATCTTTGCAACTTTACAATCTACATTTGGTCAAGGGTATGCAAATGATTTTAATCTTTATAGTAGAACATTTCATGTAAATGTACAATCAGAGTCAAAATTTAGAGCAACTGCTGAAGATTATAGAGATGTGTTTGTTCGCTCAACTAATGGAAATCTTATTCCAATGAGTGAACTGATTCATGTTAAAAGAGTGGTAGATGCTAGTGTTGTTCAAAGATTCAATATGTTTACAGCTGCACAAATCACAGGAAATCCAGCACCTGGCTTTGCTTCAAGTGATGCAATGGATGCTATAAAAGAGATAAGTGCTTCAGTTTTACCAAAAGGATACACAACAGCTTGGGCTGGAACATCATATCAAGAGGACAAATTAGCTAAAGAGGGAAATTATACCTCTATCTATGCTGCACTTTTTGTATTTTTAATTCTTGCTGCACTTTATGAGAGTTGGAGTATCCCTATGGCAGTAATCTTCTCCATCCCTTTTGCTATCTTTGGAGCAGCATTAGCTGTATTTCTAAGAGATCTCGAAGCTGATATTTATTTTCAAGTAGGTATGATTACTCTGATTGGATTAAGTGCAAAAAATGCGATACTTATTGTAGAGTTTGCTATGGCTAAACTAGATGAAGGGATGCCTCTATATGAAGCGACAATAGAAGCAGCAAAACTAAGATTTCGCCCTATTGTTATGACATCTTTAGCTTTTATAGTTGGAACTTTACCACTTGCTATAAGTAGTGGTGCAGGAAGTTCAAGTAGGCACATCATAGGTACAACAGTTGTAGGTGGGATGATAAGTGCTACAGTAATAGGTGTACTTTTTATACCTATGTTCTTTTATCTTGTTCTTGCTATTAAGCAGAAGTTTTCAAGAACTTAAGCATAATGCTTTAGTTCTTTATTTTTACAAACGGAGATACGAAATGTTAAAAGGTTTAAAAAATTATATTACAATGATTTTAGTTGCAGTATTAGTTACAATTTCTGGGTATTTTATATACATTAAGATAAACGGGAAAGAGTTACCACAGGGTCTGATAGCGAGTAGTGGTAGGATTGATGGAGATTTGATTTTAATCAATACAAAATATCCTGCTCGTGTAAAAGATATCTTTGTTGACGAGGGGGATGTTGTTACTCAAAAACAGATTGTTGCTACACTTACTTCAGAAGAGTTCACAAGCAAGTTAAAAGGTTTAGTTGAGGCAATAGACTCTTTAAAAAATGAAAAACTATCATTTGAGCAAACGATAGAGGCTTCAAAAATGGAACTAAAACTTTTAGAAAAAACTATTCCAAATTTAGTAAAGATAAAAGAAGATGATTTAAAAACCATCAAAAAAACATTGTCTAACGTGAAGCTTAAAATCAAAACTGTAAGTTTTAATTTTCAACAATCAAAAAGAGATTATAAAAGATATAAAAAGCTTTTTGAAACAAAAGCTATACCAGCAGAAAAATTTGAGCTTGTGGATCTAAAATATAAAACTACAAAAAAAGAACTTGAATCTGCTAAAGTAGATAAAGAGAAACTTTTAAGCTCTATAAATATTGCTAAAACATCTTTACAAATTCAAAAAGACAATTTAAAAAAGATAGATATTTTAAAACAAAATATTAGAGCATCTCAAACAAAATTAAAATCACTTGCTGCTAAAGTAAAACAACTAGAAGCTAACAGAGATGAAGTACAAGCTATGATAAATGAACTAACTTTAAAATCACCAATAGATGGTTTTGTGATAGAAAAAATAGCACATAAAGGAGAGATAGTAGGTGCTGGTATGGGCGTTGTAACTCTTAGTGACACCAGCTCGTATTATCTTAAACTTTTTATTGATACAATGGACAATGGCAAAGTAAAAATAGGAGACAAAGCTGTTATATTTTTGGATGCAAATCCAGACAAACCTATAAAAGCAAAAGTGGTTCGTATAGCTCAAAAAGCAGAGTTTACACCAAAAGATGTAAGTGTTAGAAGTGATAGGATTCAAAGAGTTTATGCAGTTCGTTTAAAACCTCTTAAATATGACCCAATTTTAAAACTTGGTATTCCTGCTATTGGAATCATTGGAGCTGATGGAGTAAAGTTACCAAACTCTTTAGATGAAATTCCCGAGATTTAACTATGTTAGAAGTAAAAAACTTAGCCGTATCTCATAAAAAAAAGATAGCTATAAAAAACTTAAATTTTCAAGTAGATGGTGGAGAGATACTTGGTTTTATCGGAGCTGATGGGGCTGGAAAAAGTTCTGCATTAAATGCTATTGCTGGAGTAATTAAGTTTGATGGAGAGATAATTTATAATGAGTATAGTTATAAATCACCCAAAGAGGCACAAAAAGTTAAGCACGATATTGGATATATGCCTCAAGGGATAGGACTTGTTTTATACAAAACTTTAACCATAAAAGAGCATCTGGATTTTTTTACAGATATTAGAGATATAAAAATAGACAAAGAGTTTTTAGAGTATAAAAAGCATCTTTTATCTATGGCAGGACTTGAAAAGTTTTTAGATAGACGAGCTGGTGATCTGAGTGGTGGTATGATGCAAAAACTATCTCTTGTTTGTACTATGCTTCATCGTCCTAAACTTTTGATTTTGGATGAGCCAACTACTGGAGTTGATCCACTAAGTAGGATTGAACTTTGGGAGATTTTACAACAGAGTGCAAAAGAGTTCAACACTATCTCTATAATTAGTACAGCATATATGGGTGAAGCTTCAAAAATGGATAATATTTTGCTTTTTGATGAGGGTGAAATTATTGCTAGAGGAAGTTCAGAGCAACTCACAAATGAGATCAAACCTTTTGTTTATGAAAAAACTACAACAGATAAAAAGCATATTACTATATCTGATACTACATACTGCTTAGAAAATTTAGAGATTCAACATCAAGAACCAACGCTAGAATCACTATTTTTTGTAAATGCTTTAAAAAAAGACAAATTATTACCAAAATTAAAAATAGCTGTATCTAAAGAGAGTATAGATAAAAATATTGTTGTGATGAGGGCTACTAAAATTACTAAAAAGTTTGGTGATTTTTATGCAAACAGAGATGTAGATTGTGAACTAAGAAGTGGTGAGATTCTAGGGCTTTTAGGTGCAAATGGAGCAGGAAAAACCACATTTATAAAAATGCTTTTAGGTTTACTCCCTCTTGATGGTGGAGAGTTGGAACTTTTTGATAAAAAAATCAAAAGTAGTGAAGACAGAAATAAGCTGAAATCTCAGATAGGTTATGTAAGCCAACACTTTGCCCTTTATGATGATATGACTGTTAGAGAAAACATGATATTTTTTGCTTCTATTCATAAAATAGAGACAAAAAAAGCTATAGAACTCATAGATAATTATTCCAAAGAGCTTGGGTTTGAAGAGTATTTAGATGAGATGCCAAAGAGTCTTCCACTAGGAATTAATCAAAGATTTTCTTTAGCAGTTTCTATTTTACATGAACCAAAAGTTCTGTTTCTTGATGAACCTACCAGTGGAGTTGATGCAATTGCTAGGGCTCAGTTTTGGGAACTTTTAAAAGAGTTAAAAAACAAAAGAGGTATATCTATACTAATTACCACACACTATATGAGCGAAGCTGAATTTTGCGATAGAGTTGTTTTGCTTAAAAATGGAGAGAAAATTGCTGATGATAAGGTTGAGAATTTTTATAAAAAATTTCCAGATGCAAAAAGTTTTGAAGAGATTTTCTTGGAGTATTTCAAATGAGATTAAGAATTATAAAAGCCTATTTTCTAAAAGAGATGATAGAGTTAATAAGAACAAAAATGATAATGATGCCTTATCTTATGCCACTTTTAATTGTAATACTATTTGGTTACGGTATAAAAATGCAAGTTACAGGTGTAAGAACGCTGATACTAGATAATGATAATTCACAAATATCAAGAAAACTGATTTTAAAGTTTGAACACTCAAAATATTTCACAACAACAGTCAAAAACATGAGTGAAAAAGATGCTCTAAGAGAGATGAAAAAGGCAAATATTGATGCTATTATTATCATCCCATCATCATTTGAAAAAAACTCTCTTAATGGGGTAAAAACTGAGATAGGCGTTTTTATAGATGCCTCTTTTCCTTCCCGTGCAACTACAATAGGTAACTATATTCAAGGTGTAGTTATGGATTTGGCAAATGATTTTAATATTAATAGTAGCGGAGCTATAGATATAAATACAAGAAATCTTTTTAATCAAGCCCTAAGAGATGAAGAGATGATAGTCCCTGGACTTATTGGTATGGTATTTCTTATCAGCCCCGCTATTTTAACAGCACTTATAATAGCTAAAGAGAAAGAGGAGGGAACTATTTTTAACTTCTACTCTTCACCAGTTTCAAAAGGTGAATTTTTAGTAGCAAAACTATCAGCTATCTTTTTTCTTGTTTCTATTAATATTTTTGTAGTTTTTCTAGTAGCCTCCTATCTCTTTGATTTACCATTTCGTGGAAGTTTCTTTCTTTTTTGGTTAGCTAGTGAACTTTATGTATTTACAGCACTTGGTTTTGGTTTGCTAGTTTCTATAATTTCATCATCTCAAGTTATCGCTATTATTGTTACGCTTATGCTTACTATTATCCCTGCTTTTATGTATTCAGGGATGATTATGCCAATTAGTTCTATGAGTGGGGATGCATTTATTACTGCACATATCTACCCTGTGATGTATTATAATCATATCATTTATGATACTTTTTTAATAGGGCAAGGATTTAATTCACCTACCAATATTTTTTATTTATTATTACTATTTGGTTATGGAATTGTACTTTTTACATTGGGATTATTGTTTCTCAAAAAGGAGATAAAGTGAAGATATTTATCACTATATTATTAAAAGAGTTGATAAGTTTTTTTCGCTCTTTTGGTTTAGTTATATTAGTAATATATTTTTTTACAGCAGAGGTTTATGTAGCAGCAAATGGTATGGAGATAGAGGCAAAAAATGTTGCCGTTGGTGTTGTAGATAAAAGTGCAGGTGGAATGAGTAAAAAGATTTTATCAAATCTACACCTACCAGAGTTTCAAACTCCAAAATATTACAAATCACAAAAAGAGTTAAGTGATGCCATTTACAACAAAAATATTATGGTTGGTATGATTTTTGATGAACAATTTGAAAAAGATTATTATAAAAATTTAAACCCTACTATAAATATTCTCATAGATTCCACTACAGCATCGCAAAGCTTGATGGCAATAGGATATATTCAAAACATACTAATGAAGTTCAATAACTTGAAACTCCCCGTTGAACTTAAAATGCACAAACTTTTTAATCAAAATGCTGATACAGGACTTTTTATGGGGGTAAGTGAACTTTTATCTGTCATCACTTTGCTTACAACTATTTTAACCGCTATCGCTTTTGTAAAAGAGAAAGAGAGTGGTACTTGGGATATTATGCTTTTGATGCCCGTTGACCCAAAACTCATTATCTTAGCAAAATCTTTATCACAAATTATTATTATTATGATTGGCGTTTTTATAAGCGTTGGATTAATTTTGTTTCACTCCCTAAATGTTCCAATAAACGGAAATCTTTTAAACTTTTTTATCCTTACATTTTTTTATGTTGCTACTACTGCTGGTATTGGTTTGTTTATCGCAGCCGTTTCAAAAAATATTATGCAAATATCTCAACTCTCTATCATTATTATGATGCCCATAATATTTTTAAGTGGGGCGTGGACACCACTTTATGCTATGCATCCCATACTTCAATATCTTTCTAAATTAGCTCCCTTAAGTTACTATATAGAAGGGTGTGAAAGTATATTTTTTAGAGGTACTTCCTTTGTTGATTTGTTGCCGTATTTTGGAGGAGTATTAATTTTAGGTGCTATTCTTTACTGGTATGGATTTAGAAAGATTGGAAAACTGTTTTAAAATTATTAAATAAAAAAAAGTAGGAATCTATGATAAAAATATCAAAAACTATTGGAAATATAAAAAGAGTTAATGAGGTTGTCACTATTTTATCTAAAAATGGTTTTGATGATATTATCAAAAAAATTAACTTTGAAGGGAGTTTTACACTCCCTGTATTTAAATATATCAACAAAGATAATCTAAACAAAAGCCAAAGAGTTAAAAAAACAGTTGAAGAGTTAGGTTCTACATTTATAAAACTTGCTCAAATGTTATCTACTAGACCAGATTTAATCTCTTTAGAATTAGTTCATGAATTTGAAAAACTTCAAGATAATGTAACGCCAGTAGATATAGATAAAATTAGCCCTATATTTAAAGAAGAGTTTGATAAAGAACAAGATGAAATTTTTATCAAGCCCTTAGAGTTAATAGCAACTGCCTCTATTGGTCAAGTTTATAGAGGGACGCTTTTAAATAAAGATGAAGTTGTCGTAAAAGTACTTAAACCAAATATTAAAGAAATTATTAAAAATGATATAGATATTTTAAAAAAAATCACCTCTATGTTTGATGATGCCTTAACAGATTATGGCGTTAACTCAGCGTATGAAATTGTAAAAGAGTTTGAAAATAGTATCAACAATGAACTAAACTTTAAGTTAGAAGCTATGAATTTAACTAGATTTGAAAACTTGTTTAAAGATGATAAAAGGATAAAAGTTCCTAAACTCTACAAAGAGTATTCCACTTCAAAGATAATTACAATGGAGTTTATCGATGGAATTAAAGTTTCTGATATAGAACAGCTAAATCAATACAATATTGATAATAAAAAAATAGCTAAAATAGGATTTGAACTACTTTGTGAACAGATGTTTAAACATAGATATTTTCATGCAGACCCACACCCTGGAAATATCTTAATAACAGATGATTCAAAAGTTTCATTTATAGATTTTGGTTCTATGGGGACAATTACAAAAGAGGAACAAAAGATACTTTTAGAACTTATTTATAATATTTCAAAACAAGATGAGGAAAAAGCATCGTTAGATATTTTAAATATGACAAATTATCCCCATGATATTGATACAAATAGTTTTATTAAAGATATGAGTAGAGTGATAAGTAATTATATGTATAGTTCACTTCAAGATATAAATATTAAAGAACTTTTTAATGATATGACCAGTTTAATTTCAAAATATAATATCTATTTTAAAAATGATTATTACCTTTTCTTTAAAGCGATTGTAACTATTGAGGGTGTAGGTAGAAATTTAGACCCCCAGTTTAATGCGATTGAAAATATTAAACCAATAATAATGAGATCTTACAAAGAGCAATTTTCAATTAAAAATATATTTAAAAAGATAAAAGAGTTACCAAAAGAGATAATTGATTTTTTAAACTATACACCAAGTGATTTAAAAGCTATTTTTAAACAGATGAAAGATGGAATGTTTAAAGTTGAGCTTGAACATATAGGATTACAAAAGATGGAAGAATCTATTGAAAAGTCCTTTAATCGTCTTACTGTTGCTATTATAATAGCATCAATACTTATAGGTTCATCTATTTTAGTTTATGCAAAAATTCCACCTTTGATATACGGAGTACCTCTGTTTGGTTTTGCTGGCTTTGTCGTTGCATTTGTTATGGGTCTTGTTTTGGCTTATTCTATCTATAAGGGTGGTAAGCTTTAAATGATAAGAACAATATCATTAGCACTAGGTAGTGGAGGAGCAAGAGGATATGCTCATATTGGCGTAATCGAAGAGCTTGAAAAACAAGGCTATCAAATAAAATCAATCGCAGGTTCATCTATGGGAGCTTTACTAGGTGGACTTTATGCTGTAGGGAAATTAGATGAGTTTAAAAAGTGGGTATTAAGACTTGATTATTATGATATTTACAAATTAATCAAACTTTCATCAGTACAAGGTGGACTAATAGATGCAAGTCAAGTATTTGATAAAATTGCTTTAATGATAGGTGATGTTAATATTGAAGATTTACCTATAAAATATACAGCTGTTGCTACAAATCTTACAACACAAAAAGAAGTTTTATTCACAAAAGGAAAATTAATAGATGCTATAAGAGCATCTATAGCAATTCCTACTATTTTTACCGCAGTAATAAAAGATGATATGATTTTAGTAGATGGCGGAGTTATAAATCCACTCCCTATAAATGTTATAGCTTTAGATGATACAGATTTAAAGATAGCTGTTAATATGGATGCAAATATAGAAAATAAATATATTGTAAATATCCCTAAAGAGTATAAAACTAGTGAAGAGATACTTTATGAAAGATTTACAAAATTTATTGAAAAAGCAGAAACATATGTTCCTGAAAAATTATTAAAAACCAAAGATACAAAAAAATCTAATAAAGATATTTTTTTTATTTTAGGTAGGACAGTAGATATAGCTCAGCGTGTATTATCAAAATATTCAATACAAAATTTTAAAGCAGATATCATTATAGATATCCCAAGAAGTAGTTGCGAATTTTATGAATTTACCAAAGCTTATAAAATGATAGAGATAGGTAAAATGGCAACAAAGGACACTATTTAATATGAAATATTATCCCCATATTTTAGTACTATTATTTTCTATATTTTTTATACTCTTAGGAATAGATCCAGTAGATAGAAGTGTTTGGATAGTTGAAGTTATTCCTATTGTTGCTGTATTTATCTTCTTAGTATTTACATATAAAAAGTTTCAATTTACCAATATATCTTATAGTTTAATGTTATTATGGTTAGTTTGGCATACGATTGGGGGACACTATACTTTTGCAAATGTTCCATTTGATTTTGTTACAGATTTATTTGATTTCCAAAGAAATAATTTTGATAGAGTTGGTCATATTGTAGTTGGATTTTATGCATACCCAATGGCGGAATTTTTAACAAGAAAAAAATATACAAATGTGATTGTTGCATCCTTTTTTGGACTCTTTTTTATTATGAGTATAGCTGCTGGTTATGAGATAGTTGAGTGGGCTTATGCTGTAATAGATGGTGGAGATACAGGGATAGAGTTTTTAGGTTCACAAGGTGATATTTGGGATGCTCAAAAAGATATGTTAGCAGATACAATCGGAGCGTTCATTTCACTTGCTCTATTTTTATATATACGACCAGATAAAAACTGAGGAGATTAAAAATGAGAAAAGATTCGCCATATTACCAACCCAGTATAAATGTGTTACAAAATGCTTCTCTGTTTAATGGTGTAGATGAAAAAATGATGGAAGAGATATTGGGACATTTTTCTCCTATGACTCTGCCTAAAAAAACCTCTATATATCCATGGCAGACTCAAACATCACTCTTTGTAATTATAAAAGGAAGAGTTAAAGTTTCCACTATAAATCCTAGTAATGGTCGTGAATATATTATTTCATTACTAGACAAAGGTGATGTTTTTGATATTATTTCACTACTTGGTACAAAAGAACATGAGGTAAATATTGAGACTATTGAAGAGGTTCAACTTTTAAAAATGCCTATACATACAGCACGAGATTGGTTAGAAAAACATCCAGAATTTAATAAAAACTTTCTGCCCTACATAGGAGAGAGAATGCGATATTTAGAAAATAGCGGTTCTGGTTTGGCACTCTACGATACTATGAGCAGATTGGCAAGGTTAATTTTAGACAATGTAGATACTCACAGTAAAATGAAAAAAGAGTTTCCTGTTAAACTTATCAATGACCTCTCACATGAATCTTTAGCACAGATGATAGGTTCAGTTAGAAAAGTTGTAAATCTTAATATTCAGAAATTAAAACAAGAGGGAATTATCTCATCAGTACGAGGAAAACTCTCTGTAAATAGTCTTGAAAAATTACTTGACAAGTGTAAGGAAATTATATAGGTGCCACTTAGGTAACAGAAGATTTTTTAAAATTTTTATATACTCAATACAATTAGAGATGAGGTAAAATAACTGTGTTAAAAACAATAGTGTCGTTCATTGGTGTTGTAGTATTAATCATATCAATCTTTTTTTTCTTTTTAACAAGAGGGATAACAATAGACAATATCTCTTATAAAAATATAAATTTAAGTAAAATGTATTTAAAGTATGATAAAAAATTTACATTAACTATAGATAAATTAGAAATAAAAGATAAAAATAAAGAATCTAAGACCGCATTTGATAAATCTTATATTAAAACGGCAGATGATATTTTAAAATATTTTAAATTAATTGAGATAAATTCTATAATTTATAACAATCAAATAACAAAAATAAAATATAGTAACAATGTTTTTTCCATAAAAAACCAAGATTTAAATTTTAATATTACAGCTAATCTAAAAAACAGTAAAATTCATTATAAAATATATTCAGACAAGATAGATAATATAAAATTTTTAGATAAATTTTTAGTGTTAAAACCAGAGATTCATGACATTTTATTTAAGAAATTAACTTTTAACAATATTAAACTTGACACTTTTTCTGGAACTGTTGATTTGAAAAATATTGATAAATTTAATTTAGATTCTGTATTCATATCGTTTAATGTAGAGAAACCAAAATTCAAATTAACAGATAAATATACAGCCTATTTTGAGAATATAGAAGTAAATTTAAAAGCTGGAATGCTTGATATTCAAGTTCATAGAGTTAAAGATTTTCATAAAATAACATTTCAAGGTCATGTAGATTCTAAGATAGACAAACTCTCTTTAAACCTTTTAGGTGATATTTTCTATAAAGATATAGAACTAAAGACAGCTATAGATGTAAAAGATAGTATCTTAAATTACAATTTTTCTTCAAATTGGCTTAAAAATATAAAAACAGTTGAAGAGTTTGTACAATTGAGCCAAAAATTAAAAATATGGATAGTAGAAAGATTACAAGTTAAAAATATTAAACTCCTAAATGCAACTGGAATTTTAGATTTAAACAATACAAATATTGACCTCTCAACTCTAAAAATTAATCTAATTTTGAATAATGCTATTTTAGACTTTAATCCAAAAAAAACTTCTCCACTTAAATCAGAAAAAATATTTTTAAACTTTAATGGAAAAAATCTAGAAATGAAGTTTAAAAAACCCTCTGTTAAAGATATAAAACTAGATAAAAGCAGTGCCACAATTTATAATTTACTAGATAACAATACTAGCTTACACTTAAATTTACAAACAAAATCTACTATAAATAAGGGGCTTATTCAATTAGTAAATTCATACAATATTTTACCAAAAGATTTTAATATAGTGCAGACAAGTGGTATTAGCACTATCCACACAGTTATAGATATACCATTTAATGATAATCCCATAACGACATCTGTTGAAATCAAAAATCAAAAATCAGATTTCAACATATATGGCAATAGTGTAAAATTGAATAATTTAGATTTTACATATAAAAATAAAAAAATATTGATTAAAAATTTAATAGCTAATTATAAAGATTTTGTACTCAATAGCAAGAAATTGACATTTGATACTAACAACAAAAAGTTAATATTTGATTTAAATATACACAATAAAAATGATAAATTAACTAATGTAGAGATTATTAATAACTCTATTCTTAAGCAAAATAAAATGTATGGAAAAGTAAATATTAAATCTTTAAGTTATAGTGACCTATTAGTAGTGAAAAATGAGACACTATCTTATAGTTTATTTTATAACAAAGCTTTAAATATTTTATTGCCTATGCGATACATCACATATAAAAAGGATGAAAATAATTTATCTACAATCAATATAAAAAAATTAAAACTTTTAAATAAGTATATACCTAAATACAATTTACCCAAAGGTAGTTTGAGGTTAAAAACTAAAAATTTTAAAGATATCTCACTGCAACTGAAAACAGATTTATCATCATATAATATTTATTATAAAAAAGAAAAAGTTAAAAATATTATATTAGATGCTGAAGTTAAAGATATGAAGAGAGTAACTATAAAAGACAATATAGGTTTAAGTAAATCAAATATTATTCTATCTAAGAGACCAGTTATAAATATAGCACTTAACAATATGGATATTAAATATAAAACTGATACTAATGACTCTAAAACAACAAACTGTGAAACTAAAATTATTGATTTACCATATATGAATTTAGATTTAAAAAATGGTTCTTTTAAATATAATAATAAACTTTTAAAATACAAAAAACTTAAAATAAAAACAAATAATGACCAAATAAATATAAATTTAAATAATAACAATACTAAAATAAAACTCAACATTAAAAATAAAAATATAGTTTTAGATGCAAAAGAACTAGACCCAGAGTTTGTGAATAATCTCTTTGAAAAAGAGATGATAGATAGCGGTTTTATAAATTTAAAAATTAAAGGAACTCAATGTTTATTAGAAGCAGATATGAAACTAAAAGATGTAAATATTAAAGATGCAACTATGTTAAATAATATATTACTTGTGGCAAACTCTGCACCGTCATTGATAAATCCACTTTTGGTGGCACCAAATCTCTACAGATTTGCTAGTGGAGGTTTTATGCTAAGAGAATACAAGGTAAAAGAAGGCAGCATGAATATAAAGCTAAATAGAGATACTAATATTTTAAATTTTAATAATATAAATATACAAGGGGTTAGCTCAAATTTTTATGGAACTACATTCATTGACTTAAACAAACAACAAATTAATGCTAAATTAAATGTTGCTGTTATTCAAGATTACTCTAAAGTTATAAACTACATACCTGTTGCTGGATATGTTTTACTAGGCAAAGATAAAAATTTTTCATATTCTGTCGATATAGATGGAGATTTAAATAATCCAAATATATCTACAAACTTAATAAAAGATACAACAGCAGCACCATATCATATATTAAAAAGACTTATCTTTTTACCTTTGGAACTATTTAACGATAAAAATGAATAGTTTTGTTAAATTACAAGGTAAGTGCCACTTAGGTAACAGAAGATTTTTTTAAAACTATATATACTTTTAAATGATAAATAAAAAAACAAAACACAGGAGTTACAAATGTTAGAGACAATGAAAAAAGAGATTTCTGAAAATCTCAAAAAATTAAATGAAACTGGAAAAGTAGTTACTAAAGATATACAAGAGGTTGTTGAAAATGCTGTTTTTAAAGCAACTCAAAATGTTAAAGATGGAGCAACAGAGATTAACTCTATAGCTAAAAATGCTGTTACAACCGCAGTAGATGAGTTAAAAAAATCAGGCAATGGGGAAAAAGCACATATCGATGCTGTCATTAAAGGTGTAGTTAACGGCGTTCAAAAAACTACAAAAGAATCAATCGATGATATGGATATGGAGATGCTTAAAACTAAATATCGCATTCAAGAGAAAAATTCTGAACTTTTAAGTAAACTCAAAGATGCTCTTGATGGAACAAAAGAGGCTGCTGAAGCTTTTACAGATGAGAGCAAAGAATATATTGAAGAAGCTGCAACAGATATTAAACTAAAAAGTGCAAAAATGCTTGGGTTGATGGAAAGCACAATCAAACAGAGTACAAAAACTGTGATTGAAGAGGGAAGCGAAGTAGAAGAAAAAATTTCTCACATTACGCAAGAGGCTGTAGCGAATGCACTTAACGAAACACGATTAAGCGCACAAAAAGTAAAAGATGTTTCTAAGAGAGCTATTATGGCATCTATAGAAGCGGCTAAAGAGTCAGACGAGAAGCTAAAAGAATCAGCTAGAGGTGCTATAGATGGTACTAAAAAAGCTATTCTTGTTAAAATTCAAGAGGCTAAAGCTGATATACAAAAAGCAAAAGAAAATACAAAAACTTTTGTAGAAGAGGATATCCTTCAAACTAAAGAAGACCTCGAAGCAATAGATGATGCTTTTACAGATACACTTGATGCTATTTTTAAAAATATGTCTAAACTTAACGACGAAGCATATAAAGTGATTTTAGAAGATATTGATAAAATAAAAGCTAAAAATTCACAAATCAAAGTAAAAGCTAAAGATGCTGCAGAAGATGCTGTGGAAGTTTTAAAAGAGAATGGTAAATCAGTTGCATATAGTGCCAATGAAAAAGCAAAAGAGGTACTTGTAACTCTAAAAGAAGAGACAGAAGAACTTTCTAAACAGATGCTAAAAATAGCTAAAGGTGCCTTTAAGGGTATGATTGAAGGTGCAAAAAAATCTATAAAAGATGAGGAAAAATAAATATGATAAAGATAATCACAAAAGCACTATTAGCAGGAGGTTTAATAAGTGTTTTTTGTGCATCAGCATTGTTGGCAGATGAAAGCCAAACACAGATTATAGAAAAAAAAGCTGAGGCGATGGTTTATAATGCAAAAGTTAGAGCAGATAAGTTAGTTGGTGATGCAAAAGCAAAAGCTGAAATTATGATAGAAAAAGCAAAAGCAGATGCTGTAGCGTTAAAAAAAGAATCAGCTAAAAGTGCAAAAGAGACTACAATACAAACGAAAGCATTAGCAAATGAGGCACTTAAAAAAACAAAAGTAAAAAGTCATGAATTAGTAGAAAAAACTAAAGCTACATCACAAATGATTAAGCAAGGTTTACAAGAGAAATATGTTTACACAAAAGAAGCTGTTAACAACTCTTATGACAAAAATAAAGATACGATAAATGACACTATGATACATGGTGCAATAAAATATGCATTTCTTATGAGTCCGGAAATTCACTCTATGCAAATAGATATTGATGTTAAAAATGGTGTTGTTACACTTTTTGGTAAAGTAAAAAGTAATCATGAAGCACAAGAAGCTATGCAAATTGCACTTTCAACAAAAGGTGTATGGGCAGTCAAATCATTTTTTATGATTGAGCGTTAGTACAATAAAAAGAGTGAAAATGCCCAAAAGTAATATTTGAGAATGGTAGATGAATAAAAACATATATTACTTAGGATTAGTTAGTTTTTTTACAGATTTTGCATCTGCTATGATAACACCTGTATTGCCGATATTTATTGTTTATATTTTAAATGATGGGGTTGATAAACTAGGAGTTATAATAGCAAGTGCTACTTTTGTCTCTTATATCTTTAGGATACTTTTTGGATATTTAAGTGATAAATTTCAAATCAGAAAACCTTTTTTAATCGTAGGGTATTTAATCTCTGCAATCTCTAAACCACTTTTAGCCTTTTCTAGTACTTATCAAAGCGTGGCACTTTTAAGATCAGTTGAGAGGATGGGAAAAGCTGTAAGAAGTGCTTCAAAAGATTCACTTATATCTGCTTATTCAAAAAAGAATGAGAGCGGAAAAACTTTTGGATTTCATAAGACTATGGATATAGCAGGGGAACTTTGTGGTGCTATAGCAGTTTTTGGTATCTTTTATTTTTATGGAACAGATGAAGAGATACTTCGTAATATT
>Ga0256842_1001622_pt1 | contig 17670 bp, 15 predicted proteins | sample 4559240metaG_FD_185973 | JGI IMG/M metagenome (GOLD analysis project Ga0256842, IMG submission 185973) | Hydrothermal vent microbial communities from Guaymas Basin, Mexico - 4559-240 | ecosystem: Environmental > Aquatic > Marine > Hydrothermal vents | place: Mexico: Guaymas Basin | collected...
AGAAAAACAAATAAAATTATGCATATGATTTTTTTCATAACCATATCCTTTTTTTATTTTTTTGAAATAGCTTCTATAAACTCTCTATGTCTTTTTTTATATGGGGGGTGTTTGAAAAATGCAGAGCCAGATACAACCACATTTGCACCTGCTTCAACAATGGACTTTACATTTTCTAGAGTGACTCCTCCATCTACCTCAATCAAGGTGTCCAGCCCCTGCTGATCAATCATTTTTCTTAGTTTTTTTATCTTGTGGATAGAATATGGGATAAATTTTTGTCCCCCAAATCCTGGATTTACGCTCATTATAAGGACCATGTAAAGTTTTGGCAAGATATATTTCAAGATTTCCACAGGGGTATGTGGATTGAGTGCAACTGCTGGTTTAATTCCAAGTTCATCAATCTTAGATACAACAGAATCTAGATGGGTGCAGGTCTCTGCATGGACACATAAAAGATCTGCACCAGCATCTTTAAATGCGTTTAAATATTTTTCAGGATGTTCAATCATAAGATGTACATCAAAAAAAAGTGAGGTCTTTTGTCTACATTTTTTTATAATTGGTGGGCCAAGGGTGATATTGGGGACAAAGTGTCCATCCATCACATCCCAATGTACCCATTTCACACTTGCTTGTTCTAAAAGTTTGAGTTCCTTTTCCAAGTTTGCAAAATCTGAAGATAAAAGTGATGGTGAAATTATTATATTTTTTTGCATCACAGCCCCTTTTAAAAAAATAGTTGACTCAGATAAGATAGGTCTATATCCCTGAATTCCACAGGTCAAGGGGAAATATCCCTGCAATTTTATTGGTTTTGTGGAGGAAAAGATGGATAGAAGAGAGCTGGCAAATGCCATCAGGTTTTTGAGTATTGATGCTATTCAAAAGGCAAAGTCTGGCCACCCTGGTGCTCCAATGGGAATGGCAGATATTGCAGAGGTGCTTTGGCGTGATTTTGTCTGTCATAATCCATTAAATCCAAAATGGCCAAATAGGGATAGGGTTATCCTTTCAAATGGTCATGCATCAATGCTTCTTTATTCGGTTTTACATTTAACTGGTTACAATGTCACAATTGAAGATATAAAGAATTTTAGACAATTAGGTTCAAAGACACCAGGCCATCCTGAACATGGAACAACAGATGGTGTGGAAACCACCACAGGTCCTTTGGGTCAAGGAGTGGCCAATGCAGTGGGTATGGCCCTTGCTGAAAAGATATTAGGCAAGCAATTTAATAAAGATGATTTGAAGATTATTGATCATTATACATATGTGTTGGCAGGGGATGGCTGTTTAATGGAAGGGATCTCCCATGAGGCATGCTCCTTAGCAGGCACATGGGGGCTTGGGAAACTTATTTTGCTCTATGATGATAATGACATAACCATTGATGGAAAGGTAGATCTGTGGTTTACTGAAGATATAAAAAAGAGGTTTGAAGCTTATGGATGGCATGTAATATATAATGTAGATGGACACAATCCTGATGCAATCTTCAAGGCAATTAAAGAGGCAAGAGAAGAGGTTTCAAGACCATCTATAATCTGTTTTAAAACCACAATTGGATTTGGCTCACCTAACCTTGCAGGTAGTGAAAAGACCCATGGTGCACCTCTGGGAGAAGATGAGGTGTTAAAGACAAGGGAAAATCTGGGGTGGAAGTATCCTCCATTTGAAATCCCTGATCCTATCTATAAGGCGTGGGACGCACGAGAAAAGGGAAAAGAATTAGAAGATAAGTGGAATAGACTTTTTGAAAAATACAGGGAAAAATATCCAGAGGATGCAGAAGAATTTTTAAGAAGGATAAAAGGGGAGCTTCCAAAAGATTTAGACAATCTTTTTAAAAACATGATAGAAGAATTTCTAGCTCAGGATATAGATGTTGCTACAAGAAAGGCATCTGGTATGGTTTTAGAAAAAATAGGGAAAAGACTTCCAGAACTAATTGGTGGATCTGCTGATCTCTCTGGATCAAATAACACAAAGTGGTCAGGATCAAGGCCTTATTCAAAAAACAATGTGGATGCTAATTATCTCCACTTTGGTGTGAGAGAATTTGCCATGGCAGGGATCATGAATGGCCTTGCTTTATATGGAGGATTTATCCCATATGGTGGGACATTTTTGGTCTTTTCTGATTATATGAGGAATGCAATGAGGTTATCTGCGTTAATGAAAAAAAAGGTCATATACGTGTTGACACATGATTCTATAGGTGTTGGTGAAGATGGCCCCACACATCAGCCAATAGAACACATTTCTTCTCTAAGGCTAATACCCAATTTAAAGGTGTATAGGCCATGTGATGTTGTTGAGACAGCAGTGTGTTGGGAAACGGCCTTAAAGGATGAAAACAGCCCGTCTGCCCTTATCCTATCAAGACAGGGCTTAAAGAAACAACTTAATTCCATGGATCAGGTACAAGGTGCTAAAAGGGGTGGATATATTTTAGTTAAGGAACCTAAATATCCTCCACAGGTAATCATAATTGCTACTGGATCTGAAGTGGACATTTCAGTGCAAGCTGCGAAGATCTTAAATGAACAAGGGATATCTACTAGAGTGGTGTCCATGGTATGCATGGAGATATTTGAAGAACAAGATGAGGCATATAAGGATCAAGTGCTTGATAATAATGCATCTTTGTTTGTGGCAGTTGAAGCTGGATCTACACCAATATGGTATAAATATGTTGGAAAAGATGGTATTGTCATAGGTATTGATGAATTTGGAAAATCTGCACCAGGGAAGGTCCTTTTTGGGCATTTTGGATTTACTTCAGAAAATATTGTGGAAAAAATAAAGGAAAAGTTAAATAAATAATGGAGGTTATATAGTGGGATTTTTTTCTACTTCTTCATCAATTACCAGATATAAAATAGTTGGGGAGGTAGATGAGAGGTTATGGGAGAATATCCCAGACCTTTTAAAAAAGTTTAGTTTTCAGGACATAGACGAGGTAGTAGATGAGCTTAGTTTTGGGTGGGTCTGTTTTGACAATATGTTAGATAATATGTGGAATACCTCGTCCCCTTATAAAGGGGAATACGTGGTTTTTTCATTGAGAATAGATAAAAGGAAGATATCACCAGCAGTGTTTAAAAAATATTATCAGCTTGCTCTAAAAGAAATAGCAGATGAAGATAAGGATTTAAAATTTTTACCTAAAAATAAAAAACAAGAGATAAAAGAAAATTTGAGGCTTAGATTACTGCAAAAGACATTACCAGTCCCTTCAGTGACTGATGTTATATGGGATTTCAAAAAAGGATATGTTTATCTATTTACCACGAACAAGTCCACAAAGGAGATATTTCAGGATCTTTTTATACGTTCATTTAATTTGGGCCTTGTGCAGATTACACCTTATGAGCTGGGAAAGATATATGAAAAAGAACTAGAGATAAATATTGATAAGTATAAGCCACAGATATTTGCAATATAGGCGACCTTTGGGTCGCCTTTTTTTATTTTTGTTTATTTTCTTCCAATTTTTTCAAAAAATTATCCCTGCATTCATAGGAGCAAAAATAATAAATCTTATCTCCATCTTTCACTCTAATATCAGAGCTTGTTGACACATATGTTCCACATACGGGATCTTTTACCATTTCTCCTGTTGCAACCTTTTTAGAAATCTCTTCCTTTGTTTTGTGTTTTTTTTCTCCAGTAATTAATTTATACAGCAAATATCCTGCAATAAAAGCAATAAGAAGTCTTAACATAATAACTCCTTTTTTTATTTATTATTCTTTTTGCCAGATCTTATTTCCTTTTATATAAAAATCAATCTTTTTAAGGCAACAATGCAATTTTTCTCCATTTGGTAAAACTGCCTCTGGCTCTATCTCTAATAATGGAATAAGTACAAATGCCCTATGTGTGAGCCTTGGATGTGGAAGGGTCAATTCCTCGGACTCTATAATTTCTTTGTCAAAGAGGAGTAAATCTAGATCAATGGTTCTAGGACCCCACCTGATTTCTCTTTTTCTACCAAGGAATTTCTCTATCTTGAGTAATTCTCTTAAAAAGGATATAGGTGTTACATCTGTTAGGGTAACTTTTGCCACTTGGTTTGCAAACCATGGTTGTTCTTTTAGCCCTAAAGGTTCAGTTAAATAGACAGAAGAACTTTGAATAGATAACACATTGGGGATCTTTTTAATATAAGTGAGTGCATGAGAAAGATTTAAAAAGGTATCTCCCAAATTTGAACCAAGGGAAATAAATGCAGTCTTATTCATCATAGAAACAATTCAGTAGTAAATATTATTATGGAAAATTATGAGCCTCTTTTAGATAGGTACATTGAACACCTGATAGTGGTCAAGGGCTTAGCTGAAAATTCTATTATCGCCTATGAGTCAGATCTTAGGAATTTTGTGTCTTTTTTACAAGATAAAAAAGTTAAAGTTGAAGAAGTGAATGAAGATGATTTGTTTTTATTCTTTTTGATGTTAAAACAAAAGGGACTATCCAATAAGTCCTTATCCAGGATGTTAAGTTCCATTAGAAATTTTTATGATTTTTTGGTGAGCTTAGATATTGTGTCATCTAATCCTGCAAGGCTGTTTGATGGTCCAAAGTTTGAGAGATCCCTTCCCAGTGTACTTACTGTGGAAGAGGTAACAAGACTGATTGAAAGCGCTGAACCTAAGGATAAGCTGGGATTTAGGGACAGGGTACTTTTAGAGGTTATGTATGGTGCAGGTCTCAGGGTCTCTGAGGTGTGCGGGCTGAGTTTATTTGACATAGATTTTGAGACTGGATTTTTAAAAGTAAGAGGTAAAGGGGATAAGGATAGGATTGTTCCTATTCATCTTGGACTTGTTTCCCTTTTGGATGAATATATAAATTTTTGGAGAAAAAAGTTTAGGCCAAAGGAAGATAAGGTTTTTTTAAATAGATCAGGCAAGGGACTTACAAGACAGGGTATCTGGAAGATAATAAAAAAATATGGGAAAAAGGCAGGGATCACAAAGAAATTGTCCCCCCATACCTTAAGGCACTGTTTTGCTACACATCTTCTAGAAGGGGGATGTGATTTAAGATCTGTTCAAATCCTGCTTGGTCATGCAGATATTTCTACTACAGAGATATATACCCATGTGCAGACTGAAAGGTTGATTGAGATTCATAAAAAATATCACCCAAGATGGGAGTGAGAAGTTATTTTTGACTAAAATAAAAAATTGGTGCACAACTCAAACTCTCTTGATTGAATTAGTGTCAAAATATAAGGGCTAGTTATGAAAGATAAGAAGACAAAGATAAAAGCTGAGACCATTATCACCTGCCACAAAAATGCGGATTTTGATTGTATCTCATCCATGGTTGCTGCAAGAAAGTTGTATCCTGATGGGATTTTAGTATTTCCTGGGACTCATGAGAAATCTATAAGGAATTTTTTTATCCAGAGTGCAAGCTATCTTTTAAATTTTCATTCTGTAAAAGAAATAGATCCAGATCATGTAAAAAGGGTAGTGATTTGTGATACAAGACAATTATCCAGGGTATTTCACATTAAGGATATCTTGAAAAAAAAAGATTTAGATATACACATATATGACCACCATCCAGATTCTGATGAAGATATAAAAGGATCCCATGTGGTTGTGAAACAATGGGGATCCGCAACCGCAATTTTAGTGGATTTGATAAGACAAAAGGGTTTAGATGTGTCCCCTGAAGAAGCCACTATAATGGGGATGGGCATTTATGAAGACACAGGAGGTTTTTTGTTTTCATCCACAACAGAGCACGATCTAGATGCAGCAGCATGGCTTAGAAAAAAAGGGATGGATGTAACTGTTATATCTGATTTTTTGCACAAAGATTTAGATGCCCAGCAACTAACGCTTTTAAATGAAACCATTCAGTCTATGCAAAAACACATAATAAATGGAGTGGAAGTTTATATATCTAAGATTTCTACAGATGAGTATGTGAGGGATTTTGCAGTTATTGTGCAGAAGCTCATTGAAATAGAAAATATTTCTTTAATATTTGTTATTGCGAGAATGCGAGATAGGATACATGTAATTGCAAGAAGCAGGCTTCCCCATGTGGATGTGGGAAAGATCTGTGGATCTTTAGGTGGAGGAGGCCATCCCTATGCTGCCTCTGCCACAATAAAGGATAAAACCTTGTCTCAGGTAGAAGATGAGCTCTTTGGACTTTTGTATTCCCACATTAATCCTGAAATAAAGGTATCTTTTTTGATGTCTTCTCCTCCAATATGCGTAACAGCTAATGAGACCCTAGCTAATGCAGCACACATTATGACCCATTATGGACTAAAGGCAGTGCCTGTATTGGACAAAGAAAATGGAAGATGTATAGGTATTTTGGAACATCAAATCGCAGATAAGGCAACATCACACCAGCTTGGTCATTTACCTGTGTCAGATTATATGAGGTCAAATTTTTCCTGGGTAACCCCAAAGGATACATTGTATAAACTAATAGAGATTATCATAGATCAAAGACAGAGATTGGTCCCTGTTGTGGATAACGGTAAAGTAGTTGGTGTGATTACCAGGACAGACCTAATAAATTGGCTGGTTGAAGAACCTGCCAGGATCCCTGAGACATTTTTGCCTGAAAAAAGACAGGAAAAAAACTTAAAGGCAATAATGAAAAATAGACTCCCTGAGAATGTATATAATCTTTTAAAAAAGGCAGGTGAGATAGCACAAAAGTTGAATTATACTGTATACGCAGTTGGTGGGTTTGTGAGGGATATTTTACTTAACTGGCCCAATCTAGATATTGATCTAGTGGTTGAGGGAGATGGAATAAAATTTGCCGTACACCTCAGTAAAGAGCTTGGAGGCAGGATAAGGGCACATGAAAAATTCAAAACAGCAATTGTAATACTCCCAGATGGGCAGAGGATAGATGTGGCTACAGCAAGGTTGGAATATTATGAGCATCCTGCTGCACTTCCTACTGTGGAGCTTTCTTCAATAAAATTAGACCTGTTTAGAAGAGATTTTACAATTAATGCCCTTGCAATTGAGTTAAATCCCCACCATTTCGGAAGATTGGTGGATTTTTTTGGAGGGCAAAAGGACATCAAAGAAAAAAAGATCAGGGTGCTTCATTCTTTAAGTTTTATAGAGGACCCAACAAGGATACTTCGTGCAATCAGGTTTGAGCAAAGATATAATTTTAGGCTTGGAGTCCAAACAGAAAAGCTTATAAAAAATGCCCTGAAGCTGGATATGTTGACTAAGTTGTCAGGAAGCAGAATATTTCATGAATTAAAATTAATATTGGAAGAAGAAGATCCAATTGCTTGTTTAAAAAGACTTGATTCTTTTGATATACTCTATCAGATCCATCCTGTTCTTAAGTTGAATTCTTCAAAAATTGAAGTTTTACAAGAGATAAGGGAGGTATTAAATTGGTACAAGCTCTTATATACATCTCCTAATCCTGAGAGATGGGTTGTGTATTTCCTGGGACTAATTTATGAGGGCTCTGCCTCTGAAATAAGTTCACTTTGTACTAGATTAAATTTTTCTAAAACACAAAAAGAAGAGATAGTTCAGTTAATAGAAGATATACCTCGTTTGAGACATAAATTATATATTTTTCAGAAAAAAGATAGACCTAAAAGTGAATTATATTTTTTGTTACATAATGTGCCAATTGAGGAAATGTTGTTTATAATGGCATCATCCAAATTGGAGAAAGTGAGAAAGAATATTTCACATTATTTAAGTAAATTAAAAGATATAAAATTGGACATTACCGGAGATGATTTAAAAAAAATGGGGTTAAATCCTGGGCCCATATTCGGAGAGATTTTAAAAGAAGTGTTAAGGGCAAAGATAGATGGTATAGCTTCTTCTAGAGAGGCACAACTTGAGTATGCTGAAAAACTTGTTGAAAAGAAAAATTCCAACTAATTTGGGTTGCTTTTTTCAAATATAATTAGTAAAATCTTACACTAATGTTAAGTTTATTTGTTATGAGAGAAAGTAACTCCTTTAGGGGATAAGAATGCGAGTTTCTGTAGTCGGTGCATCTGAATGTTGTTCAACTATTTATAATCAAGCCATGGAATTGGGGAGGCTTCTTGCAACACAAGGGCATATTATCTTTTGTGGTGGCCGTACAGGTGTGATGGAGGCTGTAGCTCAAGGTGCAGCCATGTGTGGAGGCATTACATTTGGGATACTTCCTGGTAGAGATATAAAAGAAGCAAATAAGTATATTACATATCCAATCTTAACAGGCCTTGGTGAGATGAGAAATTTTGTGGTTGTATTAAATGGCGATGTGGTGGTAGCAGTATCTGGGGGATATGGGACCTTATCAGAGATAGCGCTTGCCAAAAAAATAGGAAAGCCAGTTATAGGTATGGGAAGATGGAAAGACATTGAGGGAGTTATTCCAGCAAAAGATCCAAAAGAAGTAATTAATATAATAAATGAGATGAATCGTTAGAGGGTTAGGTTATGAAGAGGTTATTTGCTCCCTGGAGAATAGAATATATACTTGGTCCAAAACCAGATGAATGTGTTTTTTGTATTAAGGATATAAAAGGAGAAGATGAAGAAAGACTCATACTGTGGCGGGGGGAGCATTGTTTTGTTATTATGAATAAATATCCATATAGTAGTGGTCACATAATGGTCACTCCATATAGGCATGTGTATTCTTTAGATGAGCTCAATGAACAAGAACTTCATGAGATAATGCTTACCATGTCAAAATGTGTAACTATCCTTAAAAAGGCCTTTAGGCCCCATGGAATAAATATCGGTTTAAATATTGGCGAGGCTGCTGGGGCTGGAATTAAAGAACATCTTCATTTTCATCTTGTGCCAAGATGGACAGGGGATCACTCTTTTATGGCTATTTTTTCAGAGACCATGGTGATTCCTGAACATCTAAAAAAAACGTATGAAAAGTTAAAACCTTTTTTTGAACAATTATAAAAAAGGAGAAGGAGTATGAAATTTATTAAGGCGTTAGTTTTGTTGCTGCTTTTTTTGTGTGGTGTGGTATTTTTTATCCAGAATTCAATCTTTATTACTTATAAGATCCCACTGAATTTTGATTTTTTGGGTACAAAATGGCAAAGTAACCCAATACCCCTATATGTCTATTTTTTGTGCTCCTTTGCCCTTGGAGCGATCCTGACCTTTTTATATCTTTTTGTAGAAAAATTGAGGCTCTCTGCAGAGGTAAAGACTTTAAAATCCAGGGTTGCTCAGCTGGAAGAGGAACTGTCATCATATTTGGAAGATGAAAGCAGTGATCAAGAGCAACAAAGCTAGGATGAGTAACTAATAGTAGTTCCTTACCGGGCCTTAAGGTCTATGTGCCTTATAGGCCCTCCTTGAATTTTAAATGCACTATCCTTATCTGTAGCTTTCCTTTAAGAGGGAGTAGATGTGTTCAGATAAAAAAATTACCCCTATGCTTTCGCAATATCTATCTATTAAGGAAAACTATAAAGACGCCTTGCTTTTTTTTAGAATGGGAGATTTTTATGAGCTTTTTTTTGAAGATGCAGAAATTGCATCTAAAGAGCTTCAGATTGCACTGACATCTAGAAATCCCAAAGACGAAAATCCTGTGCCCATGTGCGGTGTGCCTTATCATGCGGTTGATGAGTATTTAAAGATACTTTTGGAGAAGAACTACAAAGTAGCCATATGTGAACAGATAGAGGATCCCAAAAAGGCAAAAGGCATAGTGAAAAGGGCAGTAACCAAGGTCTTGACCCCTGGTACAGTTGTTGAAGAGTCCACCCTTATAACCAAGGACAATAATTTTTTGGCATCTATCATTTCAGACAAAAAAAGTGGATTTTCTGCTGCTACGTGGTTGGATTACTCAACTGGAGAGTGGTTTGGATTTTATTCAAAAGATGAAACTGATGTGTGGAAGTGGATAGCAAAGATTTCTCCTTCTGAAATCTTGTGTCCACAGGATTTTCAACCTCCTTCTGAATTTTCTTATTTAAAAAACAAGATAACCTACCTTCCATTAACTATGTTTGATTTCAAGAGGGCCAGATCAAAGTTAAAAGAGGTATTTTCTGGGGAAAATATTTTTTTGCCCCAAATAGAGGCCCAAAAAGAGCTTATTTCTGTTTGTGGTGCCTTGATACTCTATTTGACCAGAACACATAATGAGACACTTTCACATATAAGCCCCATACGGATATTAAACCTAGATAATTTTTTAATAATAGATGAGCTTACTGAAAAAAATTTGGAGCTATTTGAGACACTGGATGGATCAAAGGGTCCTGGGACATTGATAAATATTTTAGATAATACCTTAACCCCAATGGGCACAAGGTTTTTACACAACAGACTCAAATACCCATTGAAAGATGTAAATAAAATAAATAGTGAGATAGATATTGTTCAATATTTAAAAGATGAGCCCTCTGTTGTAGAGAAATTGAGAAATTATTTAAAAGAGATATATGATTTGGAGAGACTTATAAACAGGATTTTTTTAAATAGGGCAACTCCCAAGGATTTTTATTGGCTAAAGAATAGTTTGAAAAATCTGCCTGTAATAAAAAAATTTTTAGAACAAAGAGAAGATTTGCCCTTGGGACTAAAAAAGATTTTAATGGGTTGGGACAATCTTGAAGAGTTGTATGATCTTCTGGACAGATCTATAAGGGAAAATCCTCCTCACATTATAACTGAAGGTGGCCTATTTAAAAGGGGTTATTGTGAAAGATTGGATGAACTTATTGAGCTTAGTGAACATGGGGAGGCAAAGCTAAATGAGCTTTTGGAAAGAGAAAGGGAAAAGACAAAGATATCAAAGTTAAAGCTTGGGTATAATAAGGTTTTTGGGTATTTTTTAGAAGTGCCAGCGAGTTTCAAAGGTGATGTCCCTTCATATTTTATAAGAAGACAGACCTTGGTTAATAGTGAGAGATATATTACTGAAGAGTTAAAAGAACTTGAAAATAAGATAATCTCAAGTGAAGAGAAGAGAAAGTCCTTAGAATATGAGCTGTTTCTTGATTTAAGAAAAAAAGTGGCTCAATTTAAAGATAGGGTAATAGCTGTATCTAAGTTAGTTGCAAAACTTGATTTTTACTGCTCCATGGCAAAGTGTGCAATAAAATACAATTGGTCTCGGCCAGAGGTAAATAATGGACTTGAGATTGTAATAAAAGAAGGAAGACATCCAGTAATTGAGTCATTTATTGGATCAAATAACTACATTCCCAATGACATAGAGATAGGGGATCAGAAGATATTAATTATTACTGGCCCAAACATGGCTGGTAAATCAACAGTTTTAAGACAGGTTGCAATTATTTGTATTTTGGCTCAAATGGGATCTTTTGTGCCTGCTAAGTATGCCAAAATTGGAATATGTGATAGGATATTTACAAGGGTAGGGGCTTCAGATAAACTCGCACTCGGTCAATCTACCTTTATGGTTGAGATGCTTGAAACAGCAAGGATCTTGAGACATTCAACAAAAAGAAGTTTAGTTATATTAGATGAGATAGGAAGGGGCACATCTACCTTTGATGGTCTATCTTTGGCATGGGCAGTAGTGGAGACACTTGCTCAAAAATATGGTGGAATCAGGACCCTATTTGCTACTCATTATCATGAATTAACAGATTTAGAGGGACGTGTTCAAGGAATAAAAAATCTAAATATTGCAGTAAAAGAATATAAAGGAGATATAATATTCTTAAGAAAACTCTTGCCTGGACCTGCTGATAAGAGTTATGGGATAGAGGTTGCAAAGCTTGCTGGAGTTCCTAGAAATGTTATTCAAAGGGCAAAGGAGATATTAAGATCTTTAGAAGATAGAATGGAAAAGGTTAAAGGCGCATCAAGGACGCAACACCATACTATTTCCATTTTAGATACATTAAAAAGAAGACAGGGTAAAGAAGTAAAAGGGCCAAAAGAACATCCATTGGTTGCTGAACTAAAGAAGTTAAATCTTGATAATTTAACACCAAAACAGGCGCTGGATATACTATATTTATGGAAGGAGAGATGGTGTGAAGATAAAAATGTCTCTTAATATCTTTGTCTATGTTATGTTAGTAATTTTTTTAGGAGGTTGTGGTAAAAAATATTGGCCAGCTCCAGTGGTGGAACAGGAGAGGTTTAAATTTTATGGACTACAAGGCAAGGTAATTGATAATTGCATAGAGATATCAGGAAAAATTGAAGGAAATACAAAGAATCTAAAAGATATTGCGCTGGAATTAGAATTTAATGAGAGTTGCTATAGGTGTCCTTTTTTACCAGATAAAAAGGTTTTGATTTCAAGGGCTGATAAGGGATTTAAGATATCGGGTAACACCTTTTTTGTTAGATATTGTTTTGAGTCTTTAAATAAAGTTTCAAGGATAAGGTTAGTGGGATTTAATAGGTTTTCTCAAATAGAGCCAGTTTATTCAGATATTGTGATACCAAAAATAGAAAAAGGAGATAAATAGTATGGGGATGAGCCTTGCGAAGAAGATTATTTCTGCTCACTTGGTTGATGGGAAGATGATCCCAGGTGAAGAGATAGCAATCAAGATTGATCAAACATTGACTCAGGATGCCACCGGTACAATGGCATATCTACAATTTGAGGCCTTGGGGATTCCAAGAGTAAAGACAGAACTTTCAGTGAGTTATGTGGATCACAATACATTGCAGGTTGGGTTTAGAAATCCAGATGACCATAGGTATCTAAGAAGTATTGCAATGAAATATGGAATAGTATTTTCTCCTCCTGGAAATGGTATTTGCCACCAGTTGCATTTAGAGAATTTTGCAAAACCAGGCAAGACCCTTTTGGGTTCGGATAGTCACACACCCACAGCAGGGGGAATTGGTGCATTGGCCATGGGTGCAGGGGGATTATCTGTTGCACTTGCCATGGCAGGGGAGCCATATACCCTTCCTATGCCAAGAATTATAAAGGTTTATTTAAAGAATAAATTACAGGGATGGGCTTCTGCAAAAGATGTAATTTTGTATTTACTTCAAAAAATTTCAGTAAAAGGTGGCGTTGGTGCTATAATGGAGTATGCTGGACCAGGTGTTAAAAGTTTAACTGTTCCTGAGCGGGCTACAATTACAAATATGGGAGCAGAACTTGGTTCTACCACCTCTATATTTCCAAGTGATGAACAGACACAGAGGTTTTTAAGGCTCATGGGAAGAAAGCAAGATTTTGTTCCTTTACAAGCAGATGAAGATGCAGAATATGATGATGTTATTGAGATAGATTTATCAAAAATAGAACCCATGGTTGCATGTCCTCACATGCCAGATAATGTTGTTTCTGTGAAGGAGCTTGAGGGGCTTAAGGTGGATCAGGTAGCAATTGGCTCTTGTACTAATTCTTCATATCTGGATTTAAAAATGAGTGCAAAAATATTAGAAGGAAGACATGTAGATAAGGGGTTAGATGTCCTTTTATCCCCTGGTTCCAGACAGGTTATTAAGATGCTTATTAAGGAGGGGTTGTTTCAGAATTTTATTGACGCAGGGGTAAGGATTCTAGAATGCACGTGTGGTCCATGCATTGGAATGGGAGGTTCTCCTGTATCAGGAGGGGTAAGTGTAAGGACATTTAACAGAAATTTTGAAGGAAGAAGTGGGACCTTAGATGCAAAGGTGTATTTGACCAGCCCAATAACAGCTTCATTTGTGGCTATTTATGGGAAATTTACAGATCCCAAAACATGGGGAGAATCTTATAGTTTTGATCTTCCAGAAAGTGCACCTTCTATTATGGAACATTTTATCTTTCCCCTTAAAGATTCAACTGCAGTTGAAATTAAAAGAGGTCCAAATATTGTTCCTTTGCCAAGATTTAAACCACTTTCTGGTAAGGTTGAGAAAAAGATAGTTATGAAGGTAGGGGATAATATTACCACTGATCACATACTTCCAGGTGGAGCAGAGGTCACCTCTCTTAGGTCAAATATTCCTGCAATAAGTGAGTATATTTATTCTCGAGTGGATAAGGATTTTGTAAAAAGGACAAAGGAGAATAATGGAGGCATTATAGTTGGGGGAGAAAATTATGGGCAAGGCTCAAGTAGAGAACATGCTGCCCTTGGTCCAAGATATTTAGGGATTGTTTGTATAATAGCAAAATCTTTTGCAAGGATACATAGGGGAAATCTAATTAATTTTGGGATATTGCCTTTGATATTTAAAAACAAAGAAGATTATGATATGTTGGAACTAGGCGATAGTGTGGAAATAGATTTTAGTGAGATTGACCCAGGGAAAGATGGTGTGATTTTTATCAAAAATAAAGAGAAAGAGATTATTGTAACAAATGATCTGAGTGAAGAAGAATTAAAGACTATTTTGGCTGGTGGAAAATTAGAATTTGTGAGAAAAAAATTAGAAAAAAAGGAAGAATAAGATTATGCTTGATGGAATGAGAAAAAGTGCCCGTTCATGGGTTATTAAAGCCCTATTTGCCATTATAATTATAGTTTTTGTCTTTTGGGGTGTAGGTGGTTTTAGGATTAACAAGAAAAATGTTATTGCCAAGGTAAATGGTAAACCAATTTTAACAACAGAGTTTTTAAAGAGATATCACTCTGAATATGAAAGGTTATTAAGACAAAGACCAAATCTTTCATCCGAAGATTTGCAAAGGCTAGGACTTAAAAGAATAGTGTTTGATCAGTTGGTGCTGCAGACTTTGCTTTTGCAAAAGGCAGATGAGCTTGGTGTTGTTGTTTCTGATGAAGATATAAAGAATGAAATAACTTCAATGGATGTTTTTAAGAATAAGGATAAGGTCTTTGATGTAAATCTATATAAAATGATTCTTTCATCAAATGATCTATCTCCTGGTGAATTTGAAGATTTGGTAAAAACAGATCTCAGAATTAGGAAACTGAAGGATCTTATTACGTCAGCAGTTCAGGCGACAGATGATGAGGCAAGGGATTTATATAATTTTATCATGAAAAAGGGAAGAGTAGAATATGTTGTTTTTGATGTAAAAGATTATGTAAAAAAGGTTAATGTAACAGATGATGAGATAAAAAAATATTATGATGAACACAAAGATCAATTTAAAGAACCAGAAAAGATTCAGATAAAATATTTAAAATTGACTCCTGATGTGCTGGCTCCAGAGATGGATGTTACTGATAAGGAGATAGAGGATTATTACAATGGGCATAAGTCAAGCTTTTTTGAACGTGAGAAAAGAAAAGTAAGACATATCCTCATAAAAGTTGGTAATAAAAAAGACTTAGAAAAGGCCAAAAAAGAAGCTGAAGAGATTTTAAATAAGATAAAAAAGGGAGAAGACTTTGTCAAATTGGCTAAAAAATATTCTCAAGGGCCTAGTGCTAAAGATGGTGGCGATATTGGATGGATAAAAAGAGGGGACACTGTTAAAGAATTTGAAGATGTGGCTTTTTCATTAAAAAAAGGAGAGGTTGGTGGTCCTGTCAAGACTAGATTTGGTTATCACATAATAAAAGTGGAGGAAATTCAAAAGGCGCATTATAAAAAATTAGATGAGGTAAAAGATGAGATTAAACAGACTATTGCAAAGCAAAAGGCACAAGAAAAATTGGATGAATTTTTAGATAAGGTCATAGATATTGTATTTTCCACAAATAACATAGAAGAAATTACCAAGAAATTGAATATTCCCATTCAAACAAGTAAGCTTATGACAAAACAGCAACTTATTTCTGCATTTGGTATAAAAGAAGAAGATGCAGATGAGTTATTTTTAATGGAGAACAATAAGCTTTTTGACAAACCAATAATTATACATGACGGCTACATAATTGCGCAAAAGATTCAGGACGTGCCTGCTAGGATCAAGAAAATAGATGAAATAAAGGAAAAAATAAGGTCAATACTTAAGATACAAAAAGCAAAGGAAATGGCTAAAAAAGAGGCGAAGGAACTTCTTTTAAGCTTGAAGGACCAAAAAGCAAAAAATGTTAACACAAAAGTCAGTGATGAATTCCAATTTTCCAGTGGAGCTATTCCAGATCTTGGTTTTAATAGAAAACTTTCAAAGGACTTGATGGTTGCAAAACAAGGGAGATGGCTGCCAGAGGTATATAATTTTGGAGATAAGTTTGTGTTAATTAAATTAACTGAGATTAAAGTACCAGATGATGATGAATGGCAAAAACAAAAGGAATTTTGGAAAAAGATGGTGCTTGCGAGAAAAAAACAGACACTTTTTAATGAGTTTTTGTTGGGATTAAGAAATAGTGCTGAGATAGAGATTTTAAATCCTGATATATTAAAGGGTTAATATGAAAAAAAAGAGGATTTTACTCCTGGGAGGCAAATCAGGTCTCCTGGGAGTCTCTCTTTTCTATATGTGGAAAGATGATCATCAATTAGAGCTTATTGTACATGGAAAAGAGGATTTTGATGTATTGGATTTTAAGGAGTTGTCACATTATCTCCATGATGTGTGTCCAGATGTTATTGTAAATACAGTTTCTTTTAATCAGATAAACCTCGCTGAACAAAAGACCCAGCAAGCCTTTTTAATCAATGAACATCTTTTAGAGCCCATTATAAATTTCAGTAAGGAAAAGAATACATATTTAATACATTTTAGCACCTATATGGTATTTGATGGCAAGAAAGGCACTCCATATAGTGAAGAGGATGAACCATGTCCTATTAATGTATTTGGAAGGTCTAAATTAAAGGGAGAGCAAAGGATTTTAGAGAGTTTTTTGCAAAATTATCTCATAATCAGGACTTCCTGGTTATTTGGGAAATATGGATATAATTTTGTCAATGACCTAATTGAATTAATAAAAAGAGATAAAAAGATCATTGCATGTCATAACAAGGTTATAGCCCCAACATATACCAATGATTTGGCTCAATTTTCTTTAGAACTCATTAAGAAAAATGTTCAGGGAATAGTCAATATAACAAACAGTGGTTATGCTACTCTATGTGAGATAGCACAGGAGATTGTTCGCATCACTGGTGTAAAGTGTGTGGTTGAACCAAAGGTTGTTGCTGATAAAAATGATTATAATTTGGCTCCATTACCAGATTATGGAGTGTTAGATTTATCTAAGTTAATAAAAATCTTAGGCAAAAAACCACGATCCTGGATGCTTGCCTTAAGGGATTATTTATTTAGTATCGAAGGAATTATGTGAAATAGAAATAGTGTAAAAGATTTTATAGTTTTTATCTTCATAGTCACACCTTTTTCCGTTGAGTTACATCAAATTCAATACCCACAAGATAGATATCATTATTTTCTGCAATACATTTCTCATGATAGCCACGTTATTTTGTTTGGGATAATGCATTCTTACCATCTGTCTTAAATTCAAAGATAAATATGCAATTTGGCATTGTTACTGTAAGGTCAATCCTTATCTTATTTGTTACATCTTCACTTACTATCTCTATGCCAAGGGACTTCACATATGTATAAAACACACTGACATAATCTCCCTTATATTCATAAAGTTTTATCTCTGTGAAATTGTTATAAGGAATTTATGTAAATAGTGTATTTCCTCTTCTAATTCCATTTGTCAAAAATATATAGCCCTTCAAACAACTTTTTATTCCCAGAAAAGGCCTCTTTTATGGTGTCCAAAAACAGAGGTTTCCCAAATTTTCTAGGACAGTTTAAGAAAAAATATTT
>Ga0256842_1001623_pt1 | contig 17669 bp, 19 predicted proteins | sample 4559240metaG_FD_185973 | JGI IMG/M metagenome (GOLD analysis project Ga0256842, IMG submission 185973) | Hydrothermal vent microbial communities from Guaymas Basin, Mexico - 4559-240 | ecosystem: Environmental > Aquatic > Marine > Hydrothermal vents | place: Mexico: Guaymas Basin | collected...
ATTAGTGTTAAAGTATTCCAATTCCCAGCCTGAATCTGTGTGATTTATCTGAAACAGTTCTGTATCCTGCCCTCCCATTGAGATGATGGTTCTCACATCAGGAACAACTTTTAATGCCCCCAGCACTTGACTTATGGTATCAAATTCATAGTGGGTGTTTAGCTTTTTGCTTAGCTTTCTTCCATGATTACCAGTAAAAGAGATGGCACGAATACTCCCTTTGCCAAATCTTTTATAGATCTCTTCCACAAGCTCAGATACAACATCTTCTATTCGTCCAAAATGCCTTCTATAAGGCGCTTCATAAATTATCTCTTCGTTTTTATCAATTACTACACAATTTACACTTACTGAGCCTACATCTATACCCACATAAAATTGTTCCTTGCTCATCTTTGCCCTTCCTTTGATACATAATAAGTATCACCTAAGTGTTCATATTCACTGATCATGCCCTTTATCAAGAGCCCTTTTATTATTGAATGGACTTCATTTATGTCTATTCCTAAGGCATTTGAAATATCTATGTCTTTTACAGGTCTTCTCTTTATCATTTCCAATATGGCCTTTATCTTATCCTCTTTCACTTCTTCTGTAGAGCTAATTCTCGGAATATAAGCTATTATCTCTGCCTTATTGCCAAAAAAATCACACACCTTTCTTAAATCTTCACTGCTTACTGGAACCGCTATCTTTTCTGAAGGAGGTCTTACAACTGTATTTATTTGTATCTTTTCAGGATTTATTTTGTCAATTGTTTGCTTTACAGCAGTTAGCTCTTTTTCATTGTCATTTATGCCTTTCAGTATAAAGAATTCTAAGAAGATCTTTCCATCATATTCATTTCTCAACTTAATTAGCCCATCTATTATTTGATTTATGTTTAGCTTAGGATGGGGTCTGTGTATAAGTCTGTGAGTTTCTTCAAATACAGTTGTAATGGTAGGAAGTATTATGTCTACATCAAGCACTCTTTTTCTTACTTCATCATTCCAAAAAAGAGAGCCATTTGTAAGAAGCACAATCTTTTTATTTGTAAGCTTTTTTATTTCATATACAAGCTCATCCAGTCTCTTATACAAAGTAGGCTCTCCTGATCCAGAAAAAGTGATCACATCAAAGGAGGTGGAAAGAATCTTTTCTTTAAGTTGAGACAATATGTCTTCTACAGGAAAGAACTCTTTGCATTCTATAGTCTTATTTGTAGTTCTTCCTACTTGGCAATATATGCAATCATAAGTGCAGGTTTTAAATGGAACAAGATCTATACCTAAGGAAAGACCAAGTCTTCTGGAAGGAACAGGACCAAATATGCGATAATTAGTGAGCTTCATCCCAGTTTTTTCCAATGCTTATATCTACCTTTAATGGAACACGCATCGGATAAACCCCTTCCATCTCTTCTTTTACTATATTCTTCACCTTTCCTATCTCCTTCTCTGGCACTTCAAAGACCAATTCATCATGAACTTGCATTATCATCTTTGTAAGGGGGCTTTCTTTTTTCATCCTTTCATGGATGTTAATCATAGCTTTTTTTATAAGATCAGCAGCAGTTCCCTGAATAGGTGTATTTATTGCTATCCTTTCTGCTTCTGCCCTAATCCTGTGATTTTCACTGTTTATATCAGGAATATATCTTCGTCTATTAAAAAGAGTAGTAACATAGCCATTCTTTCTGGCAAATTCTATTATCTCTTCTCTAAATCTTGCCACTCCTTTATACTTTTCATAATATCTGTCTATATACTCCTTAGCCTTTCTGTAATCTATATCTATCTCTTCACTTAGCCTTTTTGGACCCATACCATAAATTATTCCAAAGTTTATTGCCTTTGCAAGCCTTCTCTCTTCAGGTGTTATTTCCCTTCCTTTTATTCCCAGAACTTCTATAGCAGTCTTTGTATGAATATCTTCATTATTTTTAAAGGCATTAATCAGCTCTTCATCATTTGAATAATGGGCAAGGACTCTGAGCTCTATTTGACTGTAATCAGCTGACATGAGCAGATATCCATCTTCTGCTATAAAAGCCTTTCTTATCTGTCTTCCTTCTGGATCCCTTGCAGGTATATTCTGAAGATTAGGATCACTGCTGCTCAGCCTTCCTGTAGCAGTAACAGTCTGATTGTAAGATGTATGAATCCTGTGGGTCTTAGGATCTGCCATTCTTATTAAGGCATCTATATACGTAGATTTTAGCTTAGATATTGTCCTATATTGAAGTACAAGGGAGGGCACTTTACTGTTGTATGCACATAGCTTTTTTAATACACTTACATCAGTGGAATATCTTTTTGTCTTTTGAGTCTTTTTTAAGATAGGAAGTTTTAACTTTTCAAAAAGCACAAATCCAAGCTGTTGAGAAGAGTTTATATTAAAACGCATTCCAGCTTCTTTATAAATCTCTTCTTCTATCTGTTTTAGCTTTTCTCTAAATTCAACAGCCAGCTTCCACAACAATTTTATATCTACCTTTACACCTGCCATCTCCATATCTATAAGAACAGGCACCAATTTCATCTCTATGTTATAGAAAAGCTCTTCGTTCTTATCTTCCTTAAGCTTTTTTTCTAAGATATCCTTTAGCCTCAAAGTATAATCCGCATCTTCACATGAATATTTAACAGCTGTTTCTATACTCACTTGAGAAAAATCTTTTATACCTTTTCCCACCACATCTTTATATCCTATCATCTTATGTCCAAGATAATATTCACATAGATAGTCTAAGTTGTGCTGTCTCAATCCAGGATTTATTACATAGGAAGCAATCATAGTGTCAAAATGAATCCCTTTTAGCTCAATTCCATGAAGTTTCAACACCTCTGCATCATACTTTATGTTATGACCTATCTTTTTTATCTTCTCATCTTCTAATATTTCTTTAAGCAACTGTCTGCTCTCTTCTAAGCTTAGCTGATTTTCAACTCCTAAGTATGTATGCCCTATTGGCAGATAATATCCTTTTTTTTGCTCCCAAGACATGGATATTCCGACAAGCTTTGCGTTAAAAGGATCTTCACTTGTGGTTTCTGTATCTACAGAAACAAATCCTTTCTTTTTAACCTGCTTGACTATATCTTTTAATAGATCAAGATCAGCACAGACTCTGTAATCGTTTTCTTCATCTTTTCTGGAGATAAACTGACTTAAAAGTTCTCTAAATTCAAGCTCTTTAAATATCTGAACTAAGCCCTCTCTATCAGGCTCTTTTATTTTCAACATATTTATATTCCAGTTCAGAGGGACATTGCTGTTCATACGAGCAAGTTCTCTGCTTAAAAAAACAGAATCTTTATATTTTATGAGATTTTCCCTAACCTTGCTGTGAGTTATCTTATTTATGTTCTTGTATATTCCTTCCAATGAACCAAATTTCCTTATTAATTTGAGTGCAGTCTTTTCTCCGATACCAGGAACTCCTGGAATATTGTCAATCTTATCTCCTGCTAATGCCAAGACATCTACATACTTTGATGGATCAAAACCCAGCTCTTCTTTTAATCTATTGTAATCGATTTTTTCATCTTTCATTGTATCCCAAATAATAGCATTAGGAGTGACAAGCTGCTTAAAGTCTTTATCTCCTGTTACCAAAACAACCTTAAAACCATTTTCTTGGCACTTTTTTGACAAAGTGGCAATTATATCGTCTGCCTCATATCCTTCTATTTCTATCAGTTTTATTCCCAGCTTTTTTACTATCTGCTTTATCTTTGGAATCTGAATGCTTAGATCTTCTGGAGTAGGAGGACGATTTGCTTTGTAATCAGCATATATCTTATGCCTAAATGTAGGTCCTTTTGCATCTAATGCAACCGCCATATATTCAGGCTTTTCTTCAGACAAAAGCTTTATAAGCATTCGTGTGAACACATATATGGCATTGGTGGGAAAGCCTTTTGAATTAGACAAGGAACCTACTGCATGATAGGCACGATGTATGTAAGAAGTTCCATCTATTAAATAGACAACTTTTTTATTTGGCATATTCTATAGCTCTTGTTTCTCTGATCACAGTAACCTTTATCTGACCTGGATATGTCAGCTCTTTTTCTATCTTTTTTGCAATCTCTTTACAAATCATATATGCTTCATCATCACTTACCATTTCTCCTTCTACAATTACTCTCAGCTCTCTTCCTGCCTGAATAGCATAAGCCTTTGCAACCCCTTTAAAAGACATAGCAATCTCTTCTAAGTTCTTTAGTCTCTTTATGTATGTCTCAAGCATTTCTTTCCTTGCGCCTGGTCTTGCACCTGAAATAGTGTCTGCTGCCTGTACAAGGATTGCTAAGATGCTCTGAGGAGGTACATCTTCATGGTGAGCTGCGATAGCATGAACTACTTCTTCGGATTCTCCATACTTCTTTGCCAAATCAGCTCCTATAAGTGCATGAGGTCCTTCTATCTCATGATCTACAGCTTTTCCTATGTCATGTAGCAATCCTGCTCTCTTTGCCTGCTTTACATCCATTCCAAGCTCAGAAGCCATTATACCACATATAAAACTTACTTCTATGGAATGCTGTAAGACATTTTGAGCATAGCTGGATCTGTATTTCAGCCTTCCAAGAAGTCTTATAAGTTCAGGATGAATCCCATGAACTCCTACATCAAAAGCTGCCCTTTCTCCTGCCTCTTTTATTGCCTCTTCCACTTCCTCTGTCACTTTTGCTACTACTTCTTCAATTCTAGCAGGATGTATCCTTCCATCATAGATAAGCCTTTCTAAGGCAATCTTTGCTACTTCTCTTCTTATAGGATTGAAACCAGAAAGTATAACTGCCTCTGGTGTATCATCTATTATGACATCAACACCTGTAGCAGCTTCTATTGCTCTTATATTTCTTCCTTCCCTTCCTATAATTCTTCCTTTCATCTCTTCATTAGGAAGATGAACTACTGATACTGTTTGCTCTGCTACAGATTCTCCTGCATATTTCTTTATAGCAAGAGCAAGGATTTCTTTTGCCTTTTTATCCGCCTCTATCTTTGCGTCAGTCTCTATCTTACGAACCAGTTTTGCTGCCTCATTCCTTGCTTCTTCTTCCATCTCTTTTATAAGAAGCTCTTTTGCCTCTTCTTTTGACATACCTGCTATGGTCTCTAATTGTCTCTTTTGCTCATTTTTCAGCTCTTCTATCTGCTTTTTCTCTTCTTCTAATTTTTTGATAATCTGATCTATTTCTTTCTCTTTCTCAGCAATCTTTTCTTCTCTTCTTTCTATCTGCTCTATCTTTTTGTCTATATTCTCTTCTTTATGAATTAGTCTTTTTTCTTGAAGTAAAAGCTGCTCCTTCTTCTCTTTTGCCTCTTTCTCAAACTCCATTTTCATCTGATATAAAAGATCCTTTGCCTTAAGCTCTGCTTCTTTCTTTATATTGTCTGCTTCTTTTTGAGCTTGAGAAATAATCTTTTTTGAATACTCCTCTACCTTTTCAAGTTTGCTTTCTACAAACTTCCGCCTTATAAAAAATCCCACAGGAATACCAAGCACAAAAGCCAGTCCTGTAAAGATGATCACATATACCACTGACATTTTCTCACCCCTTAAATCTTAAATTTAAGGAGCAGGCACTTCAGGAGAGGAAATAAGGGAGATGAAGGAAAGATTGTATAAGTATTTAAATTGACACCAATTTTAGCTTGTATATATTCTATGCATTCTTCTTTGTTTGCTCTTTTTTTAAACTTTTTAACTCTTTTATATTAAAGGGATTTTACTCCCCTATATCCTCTCCAATAGCAGAATCTATACTATAGCTTATTGCCTGCACCTTTTTTTGTGTTGTTATTTCTTTCTTTAATAATCTCAGATATTCACTTGCTATCTCAAAAGCAGCTAATATAGCAATCTTTTTTTCTGTAAGCCCCTGAATAGATTCTTTTATTTCTCTACATTTTTCATCTACAAATTGAGCTATTTCTATTATTTCTGCTCTATCTAAATCGCTCTCTATTATATATTCATTGTCCAAAATTCTGATTCTTACTCTGTTCGACACATTCTATTCTCCGCTTTCATTCTCATTTTCATTTTCTTCTGTATCTATTTGATCAATCTTGCTTAATACATAGCTTATCCTTTCTCTTGCTCTTTCTTTATCTGCCTGAAGTTGTTCTATTTGATCTTTTAATTCCGCAATAAGCTGTTCTTGCTCTTCTACTTTTTTCTCTAAGGATGTTTTATCTTCTCTTAACTTGTTTACAAGCCTGATAAGGCGATCAATTTTCTCTTCTAACAGTTGAAACTGATCCACTTCCTCTGTTATACTTTCTATTCTTTGTTCGCTTATAGTTTCTTCCATATACATGACTTTGCTCCTTTCAATTTTTTAGTTCATAAAATAATAATATCTTTTACAGATTAAAAGTCAATAAAAAAGGCAAGCCTTTGAAAAGACTTGCCTTTTTCTATTATCTTGCTTTTTTATTTGACTCTCTCTGTTTAACCTTTTACTTTTCCCGCTACTTTTAACCTTGCCATTGCTCTTCTTAAAGCCGCCTCAGCTCTTGCGATATCCACACCCTCTTTCTGTTCCAATCTCTTTTGTGCTCTCTCTAAGGCTCTTTTAGCCCTTTCTACATCTATCTCTTCTGCTCTTTCAGCAGCATCCACCAAAACAGAAACCTTATTATCAGATACCTCTACAAATCCTTCCATAACAGCACAGTATTCAGTTTTACCATCTACAGTATATCTCAACTCACCAGGAACAATACTGGACAGAAATGATACATGATCCTCTAATACCCCAAATTCTCCTTCAATACCAGGAGCAACAACCATATCTACTTCTTTGCTAACCAATACCTTTTCTGGTGTAATTATCTCTAATAGTATCTTTCCCATATTTAAACCCTTCTTTAACGAGATGCTAATCTTTCTGCTTTTTCTACTGCTTCATCAATATTTCCTACCATATAAAAAGCTGCTTCTGGAAGATCATCATGTTTACCTTCAACAATTTCCTTAAATCCTCTTATTGTCTCTTTTAATGGCACATATCTGCCTGGCGTACCTGTAAACTGCTCTGCCACATGGAATGGCTGTGACAGAAATCTTTGAATCCTTCTTGCCCTTGCAACTATCAGTTTATCTTCTTCAGAAAGCTCTTCCATTCCAAGAATAGCGATAATATCCTGTAAGTCCTTATATTTCTGCAATATCTGCTGAACCTGACGGGCAACTTTATAATGCTCTTCTCCTACAATTGCGGGATCTAAGATCTTTGAAGATGAATCCAGTGGGTCAACTGCAGGATATATTCCTAATTCTGCAATAGGTCTTGAAAGAACCACTGTTCCATCTAAGTGAGCAAAGGTTGTAGCAGGTGCTGGGTCTGTAAGGTCATCTGCAGGCACATATACACATTGAACAGAGGTGATAGACCCCTTCTTTGTAGAAGTAATCCTTTCCTGTAGTTCTCCCAAGTCTGTACCAAGTGTTGGCTGATAACCAACAGCAGATGGGATACGACCTAAGAGAGCAGAAACCTCTGCGCCTGCCTGAACAAACCTAAAGATATTGTCTATAAACAGAAGAACATCCTGCCCTCTTTCATCTCTAAAATATTCAGCAGCAGTAAGTGCTGATAATGCCACTCTCGCTCTTGCTCCTGGTGGCTCTGTCATCTGTCCATATATAAGAGCTGCTCTCTTTATAACTCCTGACTCTTTCATTTCTAAGTACAAGTCATTTCCTTCTCTTGTTCTTTCTCCCACGCCAGCAAATACGCTGATTCCACCATGCTCCATTGCAATGTTGTGAATCATCTCCATCATGATTACTGTTTTACCAACACCAGCTCCTCCAAACATCCCCATCTTACCGCCTCTTGGGAATGGAACAAGAAGATCAATAACCTTTACTCCTGTTTCCAACACCCTGATAGTAGTATCCTGATCCACAAATGCAGGTGCTGGACGATGAATAGGATAATATTGATCAGTTTCTACAGGACCTTGACCATCCACAGGCTTACCCACAACATTTAACACTCTTCCGAGTATAGCATCGCCAACAGGCATCATAATAGGCTTGCCTGTATTTTTTACCTTCATTCCTCTTACAAGTCCATCTGTTATATCCATCGCGATGCTTCTAACTACATTATCTCCTAAGTGCTGAGCTACTTCTAAAGTAAGATTATCTTCTGTATCATCAATAGCAGGATTGGTGACTAAGAGAGCAGTTAAAATTTCAGGGATATTTCCATCAGGAAATTCCACATCAACTACAGGTCCAATGACCTGCACTATCCTTCCTTCATTTACTATCTCTCTTTTCATATATATTGCCTCCTTCTAACAAATTATGCCTTTTTTAAGGCCTCTGCTCCACCTACGATATCCATAAGTTCTGCAGTAATAGCAGCTTGTCTGGCTTTATTATACAACAGAGTAAGATCATGAATAAGCTCACTACAGTTCTGAGTAGCATTATCCATAGCAGTCATACGAGCTGCGTGTTCACTTGTTTCATTTTGAAGAAAAGCATTCATAAGCTGTACACTTATATGTTTGGGCAGAAGCTGAACCAAAAGTTCTTCTGGTGCTGGCTCACATACATACTCACCACTTTTTGGTGGTGTTACTTCCACATTTGGAGGCTCCACTGGAATAAGTTTGACCAATGTGGGTTCTTGTTTAAGCATACTAACAAATCTGCTAAATAGCATATTTACTTCATCAACTTCTTCTGCTATGTACTTTCCTACAAGTTTATCAATAAACTGATTTATAAACTTTATATCCACTTTTCCATATATATTCACATAGCTTTCTATGATGTTAAAATTCCTCTTTGAAAAATAATCTCTACCTTTCTTTCCAATGAGAATCAAATCACATTTAATACCTTTTTCTTCTTGACTCTTTATCCATTCCTCTGCCTTGTTTATCAAATTGGCGTTAAAGTTACCACAAAGCCCTCTATCAGCAGTAAATAAGATCAAAATGCTTCTTTTTATCTCTTCTCTTTTTACTAAAAGAGGATGAATATCAGGTTCTATTCTACTTGCTATATTTCCCAGCACTTCTCTAAACTTCTCAGAATAAGGAGCAAAGTTCTCTGCTCGAGCTTGAACTTTACGCAGCTTAGCAGCAGCTACCATATTCATAGCTCTCGTAATCTGCATCGTCTTTCTTACTGCTGCGATCTTTCTTTGAATATCTTTTAGCTTAGCCATGACTTAATTCCCCTACTCAGAGACACTTGGTTGAAATACATTTCTGAACTCATCCAGTGCATTTCTCAGCTTCTGATCTAATTCATCGCTTATATCACCTGTTTCCTTTATCTCCCTTAAAATCTCAGGATATTTTGTCTCCAAAAATTCTAACATCTGTTTTTCATACTCTGCTATAGCCTCTACAGGCCATTCATCTAAGTAACCATTTGTTCCAGCAAAAAGTATTGCTACTTGCTTTTCAGCAGGCATAGGTTGATACTGAGGTTGTTTCAAAATTTCCACTAATCTCTGACCTCTGGCAAGCTGTTTCTGTGTTGCTTCATCCAAATCACTGCCAAACTGTGCAAATGCTTCCAGTTCTCTATACTGAGCCATCTCCAACCTTAGAGTACCTGCCACTTTTTTCATAGCCTTGGTCTGTGCTGCTCCACCAACCCTTGAAACAGAGAGACCAACATTAATAGCAGGTCTTATACCTGCAAAAAATAGACCTGGTTCTAAGTAAACCTGACCATCAGTAATAGAAATCACATTTGTTGGAATGTATGCTGAAACGTCTCCTGCTAAGGTCTCTACAATGGGTAAAGCAGTAAGAGAACCACCACCTTTTTCATCACTTAGCTTTGCAGCCCTTTCCAGCAGTCTGGAATGGTTATAAAAGATATCACCTGGATATGCTTCACGGCCTGGTGGACGCCTAAGCAGCAGAGATACCTGTCTGTATGCCTGAGCCTGTTTTGAAAGATCATCATATATGATTAAGGCATGACGACCTGAGTCTCTATAATATTCTCCTATAGCACATCCTGCATACGGTGCTATATACTGCAGTGTTGCAGGATCACTGGCGCAGGCAGCTACAACAGTAGTATATTCCATTGCACCATATCTGGTAAGCACATCCACCACTTGAGCCACAGTAGATTTTTTCTGTCCAATTGCGACATATATACAGTAAATATCACTATCTTTCTGGTTAATAATAGCATCTATACAAATGGCTGTCTTTCCAATCTGTCTATCACCTATGATTAGTTCTCTCTGCCCTCTGCCTATGGGTGTCATAGCATCTATAGCCTTAATTCCAGTGTACATAGGCTCATTCACAGGTTGTCTTTCAACTACACCTGGAGCTATTCTCTCGATTCTTCTAAATTCTTTTGCTTCTATAGGTCCTTTTCCATCCAGTGGTCTGCCCACAGGGTCTATTACTCTGCCAATTACTGCTTCACCAACTGGAATCTGAGCAATTCTGCCTGTCCTCTTTACTATATCTCCTTCTTTTATATGAGTATCTTCTCCCATAATCGCCACACCAACATTGTCCTCTTCCAGATTTAAGCACAGCCCATAGATTCCACCTGGAAACTCTACCATCTCCATTGCCATAGCATTTTCTAACCCATAGACACGGGCAATACCATCACCTACTGAGATAACAGTACCTGTCTCTCTTAAATCTATCTTTTTTTCATAATGTTTAATTTGATCTCTAATAACCTTGCTTATTTCTTCTGCTCTTATCTCTACCATTATCCCCACCCACTCCTTTTTAAAGATTCTTTTAGCCCTTCAAGCTGGGCTACTATACTACCATCTAATATAAGATTTCCTATTTTAACTACAACTCCACCTATAATAGACTCATCTATTTCTGTTTCTGCCTCAACCTTCTTTGAAGTGAACTTTTCAAGAGCAGCTATCAGCTTTTCCATAGTCTTTTTCTTTATAGGCTTTGCAGTGATAATTTTGGCTCTTGCTATTCCAAGAAATTCATCCAAAAGGAAAGAATAATATTCTGCAATCTCAAGTACTCTGTTTATCCTTTTTCTTTCCATCAGTATTCTCAAAAAGTTATTTATCACTTCAGAAAAACCTGCTTTTGCTAAAACATCATCTAAGATCTTCATCCTCTCTTCTAATGAGAAGACGGGGCTTGAAAGGATGTTAAAGAATTCTGGATTATCTGAGCAAATCTTAGCGAACTCTTTCAGTTCGCTACCATAACGCTCATAATTCCCGTCTTCTTTACCTACATCTAATAATGCCTTTGCGTATCTTTTAGCAATCTTAGATACTCTCAATGTACTCTCTCCACTTTTTCTATAAATTCTTCAACTAATTTATCCTGATCTTTTTCTCTTATGGATCTGTTAATAATATCTTTTGCTCTTTCTGCAGCAAGATCTACAATCTCTGCCTTTAACCTTTCCTTTGCAGCTTCTACTTCCTGCTGTATAGCCATATCTGCCTGTGCCATAATTTGAGCTGCCCTTTCTTTGGCTTCAGCAATAATCTTTTCTTTTTCTCTTAATCCTTCTAAGCGAAATTGCTCTATAATCTCTTTTTTCTTTTCTTCCATTTCCTTAAGCTTTGATTCCAATTCATTTGCCTTTTTCTCAAACTCAAACTTTTGTGTTTGTAACTCCTCAAATCTCTTTTTTATCTCTTCTCTTTTAATAGAAAAGAAATCTGTAATCGCCATCTTTTTTGCTACCACATAAAGTATAGCTATCATGACAGAAAAATTGAGTAATCTGTATAAGAAATCTGTAAAAGCTGCTTCCTTTGCTCCTGCTTCTTCAGCTGCCATACAGATAGAAAAGGAAAGTAATAAAGATGTTATTGTCAATATATATTTCATATATTTACTCTCCTTCCTAATATCCGTTCTGCTAATTCCTTTGAAAGAAGATCAACCTCTTTTTGTAATTCTGCTTTAATGGATTTTAGCCTTTTCTCTAATTCTGACTTTGCTTTGGCAAGCTTTTGCTCTACTGCTTTATATGTTTGTGTTAAAAGCTCTTTTTCATACTTAACAGCTTCTTCTTTTAAGCTTTCCTTCTCAGTTGCTCCCAGCTTTTTAGCCTGAGCAAGAGCTTCTTCTATCCTCCTTTGTCTTTCTTCCATCTGCTTTCTCATCTCTTCTATTAATCTGGTCAGCTTTTCAAATTCACCATTCCTTTTTGCAAGGATATCTCTTATAGGCTTGTATAAAAACATGTTCAGGAGAAAAAGAAGAATCAAAAAATTAGCCATCTGAATCAGCAATGTAAAGTCAGGGTAGATAGTCATAACTTTCTCCTCCAACAACCGCGTAAGGCTTTTACAAAATAAAAATTTATTTGTCAACTAATTTTAAAATCTACTCCACAATTATGTTATCTCCTTTTTGTTCATAGAATATTCTTAAGTATTCCTCTTCCTTAGGAGATAAATTAAAAAGCAGAGCGGCTTTTTCTATAAGTGTCATTAAAGGCTCATCATTTCCTGACTGCCGCTCTGCTGAAATCCATTTTACCGCTTTTCTAAGTTTTTCTCCTTCTGGCATTATAGTAGTCATCATATATTACCCTGCTTTTACTTCTATCTTACGAGGTGTAGCTTTTTCTACTTTTGGTAGTATTAGCTTTAAAACGCCATCCTTTAATTCAGCTTCTATCTTAGACTGATCTATCACTTGAGATAAGCTAAACTGTCTGTAAAACCTTCCTGTTTCAAATTCCTTGAATATTTCTCTTTCTTCTTTCCCTTCTAAAGGCTCAACTTCTCCATCTAAGGTGAGTATATTATCTTTTAAACTTACATTCAACTTTTCTGCTGTAACTCCTGGCATATCTGCCAGGACAACTATCTCTTTTTCAGTTTCATATATATCCACATCAGGGATAAAAACTTTCCCTGGTTTTGTTTGCTCTATATGTGTGCTTACCTGAGTTTTATCTTTTGGTTTTAGGGTCTTGGCTTTGTCTGTCATGGCTTATACCTCCTTTTATTCTGTTTTTTTTTATTCTGTTTTTACAGAAATCTGCCTTGTTTTAGCTGTTTCGGCTTTGGGCAGTATTACAGTTAAAATTCCATTTTTACACTTTGCTTCTACTTTGTCCGGATCTATCTGTCCAGGAAGAGTAATAACTCTGCTAAATTTTCCTGCTTCTCTTTCTCTTCTATGATAATTTACATTCTCTTCCTCAGGTATCTTTCTTTCTCCACTTATGATTAAGCTATCAGCTGTAACAGATATATCCAAATCTTCAGGTTTTACTCCTGGAAGTTCTGCTCTTACATAGTAGTTATCTTTATCTTCTGAAACATTGACCAGCGGAAAAACCCCTGCAGAAAAAGTAGGCTCTCTTAATATCCCTTCTGTTAAGTCTTCAAAAAGTCTATCCATTTGTTGACGCATACGCTCTAATTCTTCAAATGCCCCTCTTAGGCTAATTGGCCATGCACTCCATCTCATCTTTTTATCCCTCCTTTTTTATTTTTTCTTTTTTTTAAGAAAGATAAGACCTTAACGTGGACAGTCAAGATTAAGGGCTTCAAAAGGCTTAAAAAAAGAAGCCAGAGGAGATAAATATTTTTATAGCGATTTGAATTTCTTTATCTTCAGTAATCCTCAAAGTAAATCTTACAGTTGACCTATGTCTAACTCCAGAAGGGATAGTTATAGAAACAGGATAGTAGTTTAATACGAAGCCAACTCCATTGCACAGTGGACAAAATAGATTTGGTTGTAATTCACAATAAGGACATGCCTCTGCGATAGGGATTTCTACATTAAATTTAGTGCCATACTTAGCTTCTGCAGGAGATAACAGCACTCTAAGACTTATCTCTGAAAAGCGATTTATTTTTTGATCTAAACTTTTTAAGTATTCATCATATTTCTTCTTTTTTTCTTTATTGCTTAATACTTCATACGCTTCCTGCACTTCTATAAGTTTGTCCTGATCTCCTTTGCCACCCCTTGCATCAGGGTGGTATAGCTTCATCTTTTCTCGATAAGCTTTTTTTATTTGAGTCTGATCCGCGTCTCTATCTACTCCTAATATTTTATAATAGTCTTTCATCGCGGCATTAAGCTTCTCCAAGTTTTTCTATTCTTTCTTGGCATTCCTTACATCTAAGTGCATAGGGAAGTGCTTCCAATCTTGCAGGCGTGATCCAATCACCGCAATCAATACATATACCATATTCTCCATTATCAATCCTTTCTATCGCTGCATCTATTTGCTCCACTTCCTTAGCCCTCATTTCAGCAAGTGCTAAAATAGTGCTTTCCTGTAACTCTGCAGAGGCAATATCTCCTTCTTCTCTGATTGTCTCTATAAGCTCTTGATATTCTTCTTTTGCTTCTTTTTCCAATATATCTGCTATCTCATTTAAAAGCTTCTTTTTTCTTTCCAAAAGCCTTTTCTTTACCTGTTCAAGTTCCTCCTTTGTTAACGGACGTTTTTCAAAAGCATTTTCAAACCTGCTCATCGCTATTCCTCCTTTGCCTGCTTTGATTCCAGCTTTCTACAAGTGCCTTCAGTTCATCTTCCTCCAGCTTCTCTTTTTTAAGAAGAAGTTGGGCTCCTTCTTTTAAAAGCTGAAGCTTTTCTGTAAGTATCTGTTTTGCTCTTTCATATTGTCTGTTTATTATTTCTCTAACTTCGGAATCTATAAGCTTGGCAGTAGCTTCACTATATTCAGGTATTGTTTGAACTCCCACTTCTAAAAATAATCCCTTTTTCTGAGAAGAAAAGTATACTTTCCCCACTTTTTCACTCATTCCATATTCTGTAACCATAGCTCTGGCTATATCAGTTGCTCTTGCTAAATCATTATGAGCGCCTGTAGATACATCTTTGAAGATCAGCTCTTCTGCTGCTCTTCCTCCAAGAAGTGTAGCGATTCTGTTTTCCAGCTCTGTTTTAGAAAGAAGGAATCTATCCTCTGTTGGCATCTGCATAGTATATCCAAGTGCAGCAATACCTCTTGGTATAATAGAAATCTTTTTTACAGGATCTGTGCCAGGAAGAGAAAGTGCTACAATTGCATGTCCCATTTCATGATATGCAACTATCTCTTTTTCTCTCTGATTTATAACCCTATTCTTCTTTTCAAGTCCTGCCACTATTCTTTCAATAGCTTCCTCAAACTCTTCCATAGTTACTGCTTTTTTCTTTTTTCTTACAGCTAAGATTGCTGCTTCATTTACAAGGTTTGCAAGATCAGCTCCTACCATTCCAGGAGTCATACTTGCTATCTTTTCTATATCAACATCTTCTGCTACTTTTATCTTTTTTATATGGATCTTAAGTATCTCTTCTCTTCCTTTCTTATCAGGTCTGTCCACCAAGATCTGTCTGTCAAAACGGCCAGGTCTGAGAAGTGCTGGATCTAAGATCTCTGGTCTATTAGTAGCTGCCATTAGAACAACACCTACTGCAGGATCAAATCCATCCATTTCTACTAAAAGCTGATTTAATGTCTGTTCTCTTTCGTCATGGCCAGCAGATGCACCTATACCCCTTGCTTTTCCAAGGGCATCCAGCTCATCAATAAATATTATGCATGGAGCCATCTGTTTTGCCTGTTCAAAAAGGTCTCTAACTCTTGCAGCGCCAACTCCAACAAACAGCTCAACAAATTCAGATCCACTGGTGCTGAAAAAAGGAACACCACTTTCTCCAGCAACTGCTTTTGCCAGCAGCGTCTTTCCAGTTCCTGGAGGACCAACCAGAAGAATCCCTTTTGGCATCCTTCCTCCTATTTCTCTAAATCTTTCTGGTTCTTTTAAAAAATCCACCACTTCCATAAGCTCCTGCTTTGCTTCATCCACCCCTGCTACATCATCAAATGTAACATTTAGCTCCTCTGGCATATATATCTTTGCCTTTTTTTTGCCAAAACTCATAAATGCTGGATGTTGTCCAGCCATTTTTCTTATCAGCAAATACCATATCCCTACGAACAGAAACACAGGAAATACCCATGAGAAGAGTTCTCTCCAAAAAGTAGAGGGAATCTTTCCCGTAAACTTCACATTATATTTTTCAAGAAGCTGAGAGATTTCTGGATCTACTCTAACAGTTTTGAAAAGAACCACGTGCTTTTTCCCATCTTTTATCTCCACCATTTTCCCTTGTATTTGATCATGAGAGATAGCCACTTCTATTATTCTATTTTCTTTAAGAAGCTTTAAAAATTCACTGTATGGAATAGTTTTTATAGCGAGAAGCGAACTTATATAGTTCTGCAAGAGAAAAACTACCCAGATTCCTAAGATAAGATACCAAAGAGAAAATTTATGATGTTTTTCCATAAAAAGCTCCTAAAATTAAGGATTATGGAAACCAATACAATTTTTCAGGATGCACAATGAACTCGTAATATGTAACGCTCATACCAGAGACATTCCAGCTTCCTCTTGGAAGATCAGGATCATTGAACTTATTTAGTTTAGAGACTCCTATGTTTATATGCCCACCATATAGACTGTTTATATAGCGGGGCTTTCCATCTAAGGTCTTAAACGGGCGTGTGATTAGGTGATAAAGATTTTCACTTATAACTTCATAAGATGCAAGAGGACCACCATTTATTAGCTCTTTTTTAAACTCTATCTTAGCTCTTTTTACTTTCAGCACTTCTCCCATATGTTTCCAGCACTCTCTAAAGATCTTCTCCAATGCTTGTGCTTGTCTGTCATCTGCATTTTGATCTATGTAAATAATACACACCCAAGGCTGTGGTTCTTTTGGAGGAAATGGAGAAGGAGAATTAAAAGCATACATAACCTTTAATCCTGAAAGGTCTATGTCACCATAATATCCCTCTTTTATATCAAAACTCCATACACCTTCACATTCACTTTTACCATTGTGAAATTGTGCCTGAAGTGGTGAATTCCACATGGCAGGACAAACAGGTGGTGAAGTACATCCTTCTACACAATCTCCTTTTGCCATCCATTCATATTTCATCTTTAACCCTCCTAAGTATTGTTGTTAACCTTAGAGTTAAGCAAAGTTTATATTTTGTCAAGCTTTATAATGTCTGACACGAGAAGTGCTTGACATAAAGCAGTTCAGTTAGTATTGATACTAACAGCTCAGGTGCCGTAAGGCTTAAAAGGGAAGCTGGTGAAAATCCAGCACCGGCCCGCGGCTGTGACCGGGGACGAAAGCCACATAAAGCCACTGGAAGGCAAAAAGCCTTCTGGGAAGGCGTGGCGAGTAGGATGATCCGGGAGTCAGAAGACCTGCCTGAGCAACATAGGCATTAGGTTTGGCGAGTGCCCAGACCTAAGCCAAAGTCCTTTGGGATAAAACGGGAATCCCTGGACTGCCATGTGCAGTTGAGGGATTTTTTATTTTAGAGAAAGAGAACAGGAGGGAGTGTTATGAAAGTAAAAATTTGGAGTAACTTAAGCATCTTATTTATGTTTTTGTTATCTTTGTCTTCTGCCTCTTTTGCTCAATCAGATCAAAAGCCTATCTCTTTGGATGAAATAGTAGTTACTGCAAGCAGAACAAAAGAAGAAAAAAGGTATCTTACTTTAAATGTGACCATAATAGATAGGGAAGAGATAGAAAGGTCTTCTGCAAGGGATCTTGGAGAGCTTCTTGCTGAAAAAGGAATTGGCCATATTCATAAATATCCTGGCACCCTTACAAGTGTTGGTATAAGGGGTTTTAG
>Ga0256842_1001624_pt1 | contig 17667 bp, 15 predicted proteins | sample 4559240metaG_FD_185973 | JGI IMG/M metagenome (GOLD analysis project Ga0256842, IMG submission 185973) | Hydrothermal vent microbial communities from Guaymas Basin, Mexico - 4559-240 | ecosystem: Environmental > Aquatic > Marine > Hydrothermal vents | place: Mexico: Guaymas Basin | collected...
TGTAAATTTTAAAGTAAGTGATGATATAAATGAGATGATAAAAAATTCAGATGAAGCACTTTATGAAGCTAAAAAAACAGGTCGAAATAAAGTTGTTATATATGAGTAAAGAAAAGTAGTAAAAGAGTTTTTATAACTCTTTTACAAACTCTTCTATTCTTTTGATTCCAGTTCTTATACTTTCTATATCTGTAGCAAATGAAAATCTAAAATAACCCTCACTACCAAAACCAACACCTGGAACTACTGCTACTTCTTTTTGTGCAAGTAAGTCTTTTGCAAATTTTAGTGAATCACCACTTACTTTTTGAATGTTTACAAACAGATAAAATGCACCATCAGGTTTTAAAACACTTAGCCCATCTACTGCATTAAAAAGTTCAACTGCTTCGTCACGACGAGCCATAAACTCTTTTCGCATCATCTCTATATCTGCATCAGCTTGACCACTTAAACCAACTACAGCTGCTTTTTGAGTGATAGAGTTTATGTTTGATGTACTTTGAGATTGTAATTTTTTAGTAGCTTTTATAAGCTCTGCATCGTATGCAGCCATATAACCAAATCTCCAACCAGTCATAGCTACTGATTTACTAAGACCATTTATAGTTACAGTTCTTTTAAACATATCTTCACTTACAGATGCACTAGATGTAAAAGTACCATCATATATAAGTTTTTCATACATCTCATCACTAGCAACGATAACTTTAGTACCCTCTAAAACTTTACCAAGTGCAGTTAGTTCATCTTTTGAATAAACTGAACCAGTTGGATTTGATGGAGTAGTTAAGACTAGCATCTTTGTGTTTGGTGTAAGTGCATTTTTTAATTGTTCAGGTGTAATTTTAAACGAGCTTACATCATGAGTCTCTATCTCAACAACTTTTCCACCGCAGTATTTAACAAGTTCAGGGTAAGTAACCCAGTAAGGAGCAGGTATGATAACTTCATCTCCATCTTGAATAGTCGCAGAAAATAGGTTGAAAAGTGAATGTTTTGCACCATTGCTTACTATGATTTGGTTTGGAGCATATTCTAAACCATTATCTCTTTTAAGTTTATCAGCAATCGCTTTTTTTAACTCTGGAATCCCATCAACAGCAGTATATTTTGTAAAATCATTGTTAATAGCATCTATAGCTGCATCTTTTATAACTTGAGGTGTACCAAAGTCTGGTTCACCAGCAGAAAAGCTAAGTATATCTTTGCCCTCAGCTTTTAACTCTTGTGCTAAAGTAGTGATAGCAATCGTGATCGATTCAGATAGTGTATTGATTCGATTTGTAAGCATAAAAACCCTTTAAATAAAATGTTTAAGATTATACCAAAAAAAGTTTGAAACTAAAGATTTTTGTATGCTACTAACATGGCTGATTCATACAAAGTACAAATATTGCTTAAAGTAAGGTATGACAGAGTTTAACCTAAAAAAAGAATTAACAACACTAAAAACCTGAGTTCGACAATACAAAGCCCAAAAATAGGGTAAATAAATGATATGATATTTTTTAAAAGATTGCCGTTTAGTTGCCCTATATCTGGGTGTTATATTGTCGAACTCAGATTAAAAGACAAACGAAGAGGACAAGCATAACAGCATAAAATAGATGTTGTGTTAATGATTACAATCATGGCTACAATGAGTGGGTATCAAGGCTATAGGGCAATAGGAGACTTTGCACAAAGATATAAAAAACAGATTGTGAAATATTAACTAAAATTAAAGAAAGCTTATAAAAACAAATAAAAAATTAAGTAAGATATCTTATACAATAGTGTATAATACATAAATGTATAAAATAAAAGGAACTAAATGTATAATAATCCATTTTTTTATGGTGGTGTAGCCAAAGAAGATTATTTTTGTAACAGAACATCAGAGATAAAAGAGATAAGGCAAGATATATACTCAGGATTAAATATCCTTTTATTTGCCCCTAGAAGATTTGGTAAAACATCATTGATAAAAAAAGTGGTAGAAGATAAGCATATAAGTTATATCTTTATAGATTTTACTACGATTGCAGATGAGAAAGACTTTATAAACGGTTATATAAATAGTTTTGCTAAGATGTTAAATACTACAGATAAGTTTATGCATTTTGTAAAAGATATAGTAAAGTTACGACCAAATGTGGTAGCTGAATTTTCTAGTAGTGGTGACCCTAAATTTTCACTAAATTTTACAAAAAATGATACTAAACAAACCCTGCAAGAGGTTATGAACCTACCTTACGAATATGCCAAAAAAAGTGATAAAAAAATAGTAGTAGTTTTTGATGAATTTCAAGAAGTGGTAAATCTAAAACTAGAAGCTACACTTCGTTCTATCATACAACACCATAGCAACACACTTTCATATATATTTTTAGGAAGTAAAAAATCTATAATGAGTGAACTTTTTTTTGACAAATCAAGACCATTTTACAAAAGTGTAAAGCACTTGTCTATAAAATCAATACAAAATGATATATGGAAAAAGTATATAAAAAATGGTTTTAAAAAGTATGATAAAAATATCAAAGATGAACATATAGATATGATTTTAGATATTACAAAAGGTTTTCCATACTACACCCAACAACTAAGCTATGAACTTTTTGCCATTACAGATAAAAAGTGCGATGATACAAAAGTACAAAATGCAATCACCTCTACAATAGAAAAAGAAAAAAGCCTATTTACCCTAGAACTTAGCCACCTAACTTCTAACCAACACAAAGCCTTGCGAGTTATGATAAAATCAGATGGAAAAAATATCTATAAAAAAGAGTTATTAGATAGTTATGATATGAGTAGTTCTACTATAAAAAGAGCAGTTGAATCACTACTAAGTAAAGATATACTTGATTTAGAAGATGGGGTGTATTATTTTCAAGACCCACTTTTCAAATACTATATGAAAAGGAATGAGATATGATGAAACTACTACTAACCCTAACACTACTTTTCAACCTTGCATTTGCCACCATTGATACAAATTGAGGTTGGTAAATATGTGCTGTGTGCGAAGCGAGGAAATGCCCTTGGGGTGCTAAAAAAGTTGGACACTCCCGTTTTCTTATATATTTTTTATCTTTTGTAAATCTTTGCTACAAGTATAGCTTAAGGGATTGAGTTTACTTGTTGAACTTGAAGATGAGCCTGAACTACCTGATGAACTTTGAGAGAATAAAAAACCAAGACCTACAGTAGTAAATACTGACTTCATAACTACACTCATAAAATAAATAAACAGTAATAGTGCAAGAAGTGAGATTATAGATTCCAAATATACACCTTTATTTTAGTAACAGTATTATACAAAAATAAAATGTTGTTACCAATAGGCTACTAAAATGATTTTTCTTGAGACTTAAAGTGATGGTTAAAAATGCTTGAAAGTTCATACTTTAGGGGTTTTGAAGTGGCTCCGGATACTGGATTCGAACCAGTGACCAAGTGATTAACAGTCACCTACTCTACCGCTGAGCTAATCCGGAATGTGTTGTTGAGCCGAAATTATACTTTATAAAAGTATAATTGTCAAGCTTTTTTCGATGATTTTACTTTTTTTGATGATTTTTTTTATTTGGTATAAAAAAATCTAAGTTAGTAACTGTTTTTATGACTATTTTGGAGTTTTTTATTAAACTGTTTAGTCTTTTTTTACTATCTTCATCAAAAAGTAGGTTTATATCATCTTGTGTTAGAGGTCTTTTATCTAGGGTGTTTAGTATATCTTCATCACTATAATATGAATTATTTGGTTCTGCATGGACTCTTGAAGCTATATTTATAGGTAATGAGTTGTCAAATAGTAGGGATATATCTCTTAACTCTTTATAACTTATGCCACTTACTTTATATGCTGGTGGTCTGTCTATAGTTCCTAAATCTACTCTAGTTATATTTTTTAAAGAGAGTAGGGCATCATTTAGTTTTTTTATTTCATCTTTAGTATCATTCAGTGTATGAACAAAAAGTATCTCTATAAAAAGTTTACCTTTGTATATTTTGCTAAAATCTTGCACTTTTGTTACAACATCTTTTATGCTTATATCTTTATGTGGTCTATCTATCTTTTTAAAAATATCATCACTTATAGCATCAAGAGATAGTTTTACTTGGTCTAGTTTTAGAAGTGTTTTAAAAGTATTTTCATCAACTAGGTTCGCACTATTTGTAAGTATTAAAGTTTCTGTTGAGTTTTTTATCTTGTCTATCTCATTGACTAAATCATCAAGATATGGGTAAAGTGTTGGTTCGCCATTTGCTGTTATGGTTATAACATCTATTTTTTCATCTAAATGTTGTTTTAGTTCATCTATAATTTGAGGTACTTTTATAGTATGATTTTGTTTATCTACTGTTATCGCAGGTGCTAGTTCACAGTAAAGACAGTCAAAGTTACATTGTTTAAGGGCAGGGGATAGGTCTATACCCAAAGAGTTGCCAAATCTCCTTGAGTTTATAGGACCAAAAATTGTTTTCATAAGTATGGTTACTTTTTACTAACTCTTTGACACTCTTTTACAAAGTGTATAGCATTTTCAACTGGCACATCTGGAAGTATCCCATGACCTAAGTTAAATATATGTCTTGAAGTTCCCATAGTTTCTTGTATAGCTTCTACACATTTAGTTGTTGCTTCTTTTGAGTATAGACGACATGGTTCCATATTTCCTTGAAGAACATATTTGTCACCTAGTTTTTCTTTTGCTAGTGACATTGGAGTACTCCAATCAACACCAAAAACATCAAAGTTTCCATATACTTTATCTAAAAATGCAGGGATGCCTTTAGGGAACATTATTACAGGGATATGTGGATATTTTTCTTTTAAGTACTCAGCAATTTCAACCATATATTTCCAAGAAAATTCATCATACTTACCTGGTTCTATTGCTGCTGCCCAGCTATCAAAGATTTGAACTACATCTATCCCAGCTTCTATCTGTTTTTCCATATATAGTTTCACAACATCTGTAACTTTTGCGAGTATCTTATGTAAAAGTTCAGGATTACTATACATCATCTTTTTACAGATATTGTAAGTTTTTGTACCTTGTCCCTCTATCATATAAGTAGCAAGTGTCCACGGAGCTCCAGTAAAACCTATAAGTGCTTTGTTATCATCTCTAGCATCTAGTTGTTGGCGAAGTAGCTCAATAGTTTCATAAACATAAGTAAGTTTTGAAGCAGCTTCATCTCCACCTATCAGTCTATCTATATCAGCTTCATTTTCTATGGGGTCTGAAAACTTTGGACCTTCACCCTTTACAAAACTCAAATCCATACCCATTTCATCAGGTATAACTAAAATATCACTAAAAAGTATAGCAGCATCAACACCTACAATATCTAGTGGTTGAAGTGTAACCTCTGCTGCTTTTTTAGGGTTATGGCAAAGGTTTAAAAAGTTACCAGCATCTGCTCTTACTGCCATATATTCTGGTAAGTAACGACCAGCTTGTCGCATCATCCATACTGGAGTATATGGAGTTTCTTTCCCTAAACATGCATCTACAAATATTTTTCCCATTAGTGTTTTCCTACCTTATTTAAAAAGAATAATCCAACTGCAACAGCAGTTATTGAAAGTGCAAAGTATAACATCTCTAATGCACCATGATATTCTGTATGTCCTACTCGTTGAAAGAAGCTTACAACAAGAACCATAACGATAACTTTACTTATTTTATCTTTTAGTTGGTCTAGTGAATGGATAGCTAAGATTTTGTTTTCTCTCTCTTCATCCTCTTTTGCTATATCTATATCAGATATAAAAAGTTCATACAAACCAAAAGAAAAGATTAGCATAACAACACCAATAAGGTATAAATCAACTGCACCAATGATGCCACCTACAACATCTTCATGAAAGTTGTGTGGATGAGCATGATTTAGATAAGTTGTTATAACATATTTTGCTGTATCATAAACATCAAAAGAAGCCACTATAAAAAGAGTTATAGCTCCTATAAGACCAAAAATAACAGCAAGTATAACTATAAATCTTGAAGCCCATAAAGAATTTTCAAATATTCTTTCCATCTATTTTTCATCCTCCATCTCTACCCATTTTTGAGCGATTCTTACTGCATTTGTAGCTGCTCCTACTCTTAGATTATCAGCTACTACAAAAAGATGTAACATATTTTTAGAATAGTTGTCATTTCGTATACGACCTACAAATGTTTCGTTTTTGTCTAAACAAGTAGATGGCATAGGGTATAGTGCTTCACTAGGGTTATCTAGTATCACTATGTTTGGTGCTTTACTTAAGATAGTTCTTGCTTCAGTAGCATTAACTTCTGCATCAAAAGTAAGTGTAAGTGCTTCTGCATGACCTCTTAGAGTTGGTACACGAACACAAGTTGCACTAAGTTCTATCTCTTTATGCATAATCTTAGTAGTTTCATTTACCATTTTCATCTCTTCTTTTGTATAACCATTATCCATAAATACATCTATCTGAGGTATAACATTTAGTGCTATTTGTTGGTTGAAAGATTTGTGTTCACTCTCATCAAGTTTAAATGCAAAAAAGTCTTGCATCTGAGTTACTAACTCTTCCATAGCAGTTTTACCAGCACCACTTGTTGCTTGGTAAGTTGAAACATCAACTCTTACTAAGTCATAAGCATCATCAAGTGGTTTTAGAGCTTGAACCATCTGTATCGTTGAACAGTTTGGATTTGCTATAACACCTGTGTCTTTCCATTTAGCTATATCGCTAGGGTTTACTTCTGGAACTACTAAAGGTACATCTTCATCCATTCTAAAGTGAGAAGTGTTGTCTATAACAACAGCACCAGCTTTTACAGCAAATGGTGCAAATTTTGCACTTACACTTCCACCGGCACTAAAAAGAGCGATTTCTATCTCTTCTTTTTCAAAGATTTCTTCAGTTAATTCTACTATTGGTAACTCTTTTTTAAAAAAGGTTACTGTTTTACCAACACTTCTAGCAGATGCTAAAGGTACTAACTTATTTAGTGGAAAATCTATCTCTTGAAGTATAGTTAAAATCTCTTCTCCAACTGCTCCATTTGCTCCAACTACTGCTACATTATACTTTTTCATTTTTTCTCCTAATTTTATTTTAATTTGTAAATCCACGAGATTCTAAACAAAGATTCTCAGGTGTTATGATGTTCTCATCGCTTAATATAGTAGCTCTTTCCACTACCGATATAAGTTCACGAATATTTCCAGGCCAAGAGTATTCTAAAAGTTGTTCTTTAGATTCTGCACTAAACTCTTTATTTTCAAAATTGTATTTTTCACAATTTATCTTTAATGACTTTTCTGCAATTTCAAGTATCTCATCTTTTCTATCTTTTAGAGGTGGTATATGTAGAGGTATAGTGTTGAGTCTATAGTATAAGTCTTCTCTAAATTCTGAGTTTTTAATTTTTTGAGATAGATTAGCATTTGTTGCTGATATAACTCTTATATCTATCTTTATCGATTTAGATGAACCTAGCCGTCTTACCTCTTTTTCTTGCAATGCTCTTAAAAGTTTAGCTTGAACCTCATAAGGCATCTCTCCAATCTCATCTAAAAAAAGTGTACCACCATTTGCTAATTCAAATTGACCAGCTTTTGCCTCTATAGCATCGGTAAATGCACCTTTTTCAAAACCAAAAAGTTCACTCTCTATAAGGTTTGCAGGAATTGCTGCCATATTTATAGCTATAAAAGGTTTTTTAGCACGAGGTGAATTTTTATGAATATAGTTTGCAAATACCTCTTTACCAACACCACTTTGCCCAAGTAGTAAGATGCTAGCATCTGTTCTAGCAGCCTTATCTGCAATATTTAACACTTTTTTAAGTGCTTGAGAAGTTCCCAAAAAATCACTTGAATCTATCTTTTTAACTTTTTTAGTTTGTATAGATTTTTTGACCTCTTGTACTTTACTTTCTCTTTTGATAGCTTCTATAAGTGCATCTATCTCAAATGGTTTAAGTAAAAAATCTTTAACCCCTAGATGTATAGATTCTATAGCACTTGTAAGTGTTGCATTACCAGTCATTATGATGATTTCAAATTTACCATCTAACTCTTTTATAAACTCTATACCATCCATTTTGGGCATATTTATATCAGTGATAATCAGATCAAAACTATCATCTAGTTTTTTAAGTGCATCTACTGCATTTTTAAATGTTTTAATCTCAAACTCTTTAAAATCACCCATGGCAATTTCAAGAGATTTTCTCATATTGATATCATCTTCAACTATTGCAATTTTCAACTTTTAATACCCCTGTTTTAAAGCAGTTATTTTAGCAAAATTTTCATTAAAATCGACTTTGAAACAAGTTGTTCTTAGAGTTAGTATAGTTGTGCCTGTATATACATTGTTTAGTGTTTTATCTTTATGGTTTACTTCCATTCCTAAGTTATGTACAAAGTCTATAAATTTTTCTGAATTTTTTGAGATGGTTGTTTTAAGATTATTATCATAGTTTTCTAAAGTTATAAAACTTGTTGGGTGACCATGACATTTTTGCATAGTATGAGAAATTTGTAGTTTTTCGTTGTAAAGAATAGCATCTTTTACAACATATCTAAATGATATAAGATATTCACTTGCATTTAAAGCAAGTGAATTAAAAAGAATTAAAGAGCAAATTGTGAGTGAGAAATAGTTACTTCCATCTCTACTTCGCATAGACCCTCTTTAAATGTTGTTTCAACTGCATTTGCATTTCTAATCATTGCTGCAACAGAAGTTCTAACACTTGAACGCTTAACCATCATATTTTCTATGAAGTCTTGACCCTCTACATGTACACCCTTAATCTTTTCTGCAAGTAGTCTATAAGCATCAGCTATTGCTGCTCTTTTTGCTAATGCATATGCTTGAGCAGGTGAAGAAGTATTTACTGGAGCTACACCTTGACCTGTTACATTAACTCTTAAAACACTATTTTCTTTTAATTCAGGTGTACCATTTGGTAATAATGATGTAGTGTTCTGATTTACTTTATCTATCTGATTGTTTTGATTTCTACAATCTTGACATTGAGAAATTTGAGATTTGCAATTATTACAATCATCTATGTTATTATAATCTCTATATGTAGTATCTTTGTATTTTCTACCACAGCCATCAGTACCACATTTTGTTTTATAAACATCAAGATTATCATCTGTTTTAACCATATTTGTAATTGACTTAGGAACATAAGAACAACCAGTAAAAAGAATAAAAGCAATAGCTAATAATGAAATTTTTTTCATATTTATCTCCAAAATTATTTTAATATTTTAGGAATAGCATTTACTATTCCACTTCTGATAAAACTGATTCATCTTCAATCTCATCTTCCTCTTTTTTAGGACATCTTGAAATGCTAGCTACATCATCACCTTTTACTATATATACACCAGAAGTATTACGGCTAGATTTTGAGATAGTTTGCATATCTACTCTTATCATTTTTCCAGCTTTAGTTAGTGCCATCATATCCATATCTTCATCTACCATTAGACAACCAACTACGAATTTACCAGTTTTATTTGTCATTTTCATAGCTATAACACCACTACCACCACGGTTAGTTAGACGGTATTCACCAGCTTCTGTTCGTTTACCGATACCTTTTTCAGCTACTATTAAAATCTCTTGTTCATCATTTGCTATGATGTTAGCATCTACCACTTCATCTGCATCGTGTTTAAACTTGATACCTCTTACACCACGAGTGTTTCTACCTTGTTCTCTAGTTTTTTCTATCTCAAACTTAATACATTGGCTCATTTTTGTAACAATAAATAGGTATTTTACATTTTCATTAGCAATTTTGGCAGTGATAAGAGAATCATCTTCATCAAGACTAATAGCTTTAACTCCATTACTTCTAATGTTACTAAATTCACTTAGATTTGTTCTTTTTACAACACCTTTTTTCGTAAAGAAAACAAGTGATTTTTCTTCTACAAAGTCAGTAGTTGGGATGATAGATTGGATTTGTTCATTTTCTACAAGGTTTAGAAGATTTACAACGGCTTTACCTTTTGCTATACGACTACCCTCAGGGATGCGATAAACTTTTAACCAATGAAGTTGACCACGGTCAGTTACAAAAAGAAGAGTATCATGAGTATTACAAGTAAAAAATCTTTCTATAAAATCATCTTCATAAGTTGTAACGGCAGTTTTACCTTTTCCACCTCTTTTTTGTTTTTCATAAGATGCAAGAGGAACTCTTTTTATATAACCTCTATGAGTTATAGTTACAACCATAGGTTCATTAGGGATTAGGTCTTCTATGTCTATATCATCATAATCATCTTGTATCTCTGTTTTTCTTTTACCACTATAAGTACCCATAACTTCACTAAACTCTTCACTAATGATGCTATGGAGAACCTCTTCACTTTTTAAAATTGATTCTAAGTACTCTATGATTTTTCTAAGTTCTGCTAACTCTTTTTCTATCTTTTCTATCTCAAGACCAGTTAATCTTCCTAGTCTCATAGCCACGATGCTTTGTGCTTGAATTTCTGAGAAGTCAAACTCTGTTACTAAACTATTTTTTGCATCTTCTTCATTATCAGATGCACGGATAACTCTTATAACATCATCTATGATGTCTATAGCTTTCATTAGTCCCTCTAAAATGTGAGCGCGAGCTTTATGTTTTTCAAGGTCAAAAATAGTACGACGGATGATTACTGTTTTACGGTGATTGATAAAATGTTTTAAAATGTCGATAATACCAAAGATTCTAGGTTCTTGGTTTAAGATAGAAAGCATAATAATTCCAAATGTAGTTTGCATCTGAGTTTGCTTGAAAAGATTGTTTAAAACTATCTCGCTCATAGCATCTTTTTTAAGCTCGATTACAACTCTCATACCATCACGATCAGATTCATCACGGATTAGTGATACACCATCTATCATTTTATCTTTTACAAGATTTGCTATATTTTCTATAAGACGAGCTTTATTTACTTGGTATGGTAACTCATCTATAACGATTATCTCTTTTTTAGCTTTTTGTTCTATATGAGTTTTTGCACGAACTTTGATGCGACCACGACCAGTAGTGTAAGCATCTACAATCCCTTTTTTACCAAAGATAATCCCACCAGTTGGAAAATCAGGTGCTGGAACATATTGCATAATCTCTGCTACAGATATATCTGGATTTGTTAAAAGTGCTTTTAGTGCATTCATAATTTCGATAGGATTATGTGGAGGTATATTTGTAGCCATACCAACAGCAATACCTGATGAACCATTTATAAGTAGGTTTGGAACACGAGTTGGCATAACATCAGGTTCTTGAGTTGTACCATCGTAGTTGTCTATCATATTTACAGTATTTTTTTCAAGGTCTTTTAGTAATTCACCAGCATATTTTGTCATACGAGCTTCTGTATATCTCATAGCTGCTGCACTATCACCATCCACAGAACCGAAGTTCCCCTGACCATCTACAAGTTCCATTCTCATTGAAAAATCTTGTGCCATACGAACCAATGCATCATAAACAGCAGTATCACCATGTGGATGGTACTGACCAATAACATCACCAACTATACGAGCAGATTTTTTAAATTTTGCTCCATGTGATAAGTTTAGTTTACTCATAGCATAAAGTATTCTTCTATGAACTGGCTTTAGACCATCTCTTACATCTGGTAAGGCACGACCTACTATAACACTCATAGAATAGTCAAGATAACTATTTTGAAGAGTTTCTTCTATATTGATAGTTTGTATATTGTTTGGTAAATCACTCATTAAAACACCTAGAAAATAATTTTTCTTTATTCTACACAAAAACCCCTTAATTTTTCATATGTATAAAAAATATACAAATTTTGAATATTTTATAAATTATTTTTAGATACAATTTTATTTAAATTTATATTAATATTAGGAGTTGTTATGAAAAAGGTAGAAGCAGTTATAAAACCATTTAAACTAGAAGATGTAAAAGATGCATTAGCTGAAATTGGTATTGAGGGTATGACAGTTAGTGAGGTAAAAGGTTATGGTCGTCAAAAAGGTCATAGTGAACTTTACCGTGGTGCTGAGTATGTAGTTGATTTTTTACCAAAAGTTAAGATGGAGATGATAGTTGATGGTAAAGATGTTGAAAAAGTAACAACTGCTATAGTTGAAGCTGCTCGTACTGGTAAAATAGGTGATGGTAAAATTTTTGTAACTGATGTTGAGCAAATTATCCGTATCCGTACAGGTGAGACTAACACAGAGGCTATATAGTCTATGCTAGAAGCAGATTTCAAATATATCATAGACACATTTTTCGCACTTTTTTCAATGGTGCTAATTGTTATGATGGTACCTGGTTTTGCTATGTTTGAAGCTGGACTTGTACGATCAAAAAATGTTACTGCAGTGCTTACTATAAATGCACTTATATATGCTATAGCTTCAATGGCTTTTTTACTTATAGGTTATAAACTTGCATTTGGTTCGTGGGACAACGACTCTATGAGTAAATGGGCAGCTTTTCTTTTTCAAATGGCATTTGTTGGAAAATCTGTAAACATTATGAGTGGTGGTGTTAGTGAGAGAGTTCGCATCATCCCTGTTGCTGTATTTGCTGTTATAATGGGTGGATTAATCTATCCATTTATCGTAAATATCTCTTGGGGTGCTGATATGTTGGCAGGAACACCACTAGATATAGATATGTATGATTTAGCTGGTTCAACTGTTATACACTCAACTGGTGGCTGGGCTTTACTCTCTGCTCTTTTGATTATGGGTAACAGAAAAGGAAGATATACTAAAAATGGTGGAGTAAGACCAATACCTGCTTCAAATATTCCACTTGTATTTTTAGGTGCATTTCTTTTATGGATAGGTTGGTTTGGATTTAATGGTGGTTCAGTTGGTAGCATCTCTAGTGTAGAAAATGCTAATGCAGTTGCACTTACTATTATGAATACAAACACAGCTGGTTTAGCTGGTGCAATTGTAGCTACTATAATTATGTATGCAAGATATAAACTTTTTGATATTACGATGCTTTTAAATGGTGCATTAGGTGGGCTTGTTTCAGTAACAGCAGGGGCTAATCTATACGACATATATACACCAATCTTAATCGGTGCTATTGGTGGTGCTTTAGTTGTTTTTGCTATCCCACTTTTTGATAAGTTTAAATTAGATGACCCTGTTGGTGCTTTATCTGTTCATCTTGTAAATGGTATTTGGGGAACACTAGCTGTTAGTATATTTGTAAGTGATATATCATTTATGGCTCAACTTAAAGGTGTAGTTGTTGTCGGTGCTATAGTTTTTCCTGTATCTTATGCAGTTATCTATATCATAAATAAAATCATCTCTTTTACAGCTGATGATGAGGAACAACAAGAGGGTATGGATGCAGTTGAATGTGGTATCGCATCTTACCCTGAATTTAAAAGAACAATATAATCTGTTCTTTTTAAAAAGAATTTATTTGAATTTATCTCTATTGATATACTTCAAATAAATTTCTTATAGTAAAAAGTTACTTAATTTTAAAAAATATCTATTGTATTTACTTTAAAAAGGTAAATTTAATACAGCTTCTTATATAATCTTTGACATGATAAATATAAATATATCTTTTATAACTATAGACGAGTTAGTAAAATCATTGGCTACTAAAAATATTGTTGATTCCTCAAAAACTCTTATACAGTTGTTTTGTGCAAATACTAATGTAAAGTTTATTAAAGAACTTCAACTATTATTTAGTGAAAAATTTTCAAAATCTATCTTAATCGGTACAACAACAGATGGTATAATCGAAGATTCAAATGTATACCCTGATACTAGAAGCATAGTATCTATAACATCTTTTGAAAATACATCTTTAAAAGATGTATTGATAGAAGATACTGATGGTAGTTTTCATACAGGTAAGTTTTTAGCAAAAGCTATAATTGAAGACAATACACAAGTTATTATTAGTTTTGCAGATGGGATTCATACTAATGGCGAGGAGTATGTTAATGGTATTAGTTCTGTAAATTCATCTATTGTATTATCTGGTGGTCTTGCTGCTGATAATGGTAAAATGCTTAAAACTTATATTTTTAATAAAGAAAGAATTATTACCAATGGAGCTATTGGTGTATCGTTAAATGGTGATTCTTTAAGTGTAACTACAAACTATAACTTTGACTGGATGCCAATAGGTAAAAAACTAAAAGTTACAAAAGCTATTAAAAATCGTATATATGAGATAGATGGTATGTCTGCTATAGATACTTATGCTAAATATATGGGTAAAGATTTAGCAGAAAAACTACCACAGATAGGTATAGAGTTTCCTTTAATCTTTGAGCAAAATGGTATTTCAGTTGGTCGTGCAGTATTAAGCAAACATGAAGATGGTTCATTGACATTTGCTGGAAATATAGAAGAGGGCGAGTTAGTTCGTTTTGGTGTTGGAAATATTGAAACAATACTTAGAAATAGCAATTACCATGTCGAACATTTTTTAGAAAGATTACAATACAATACTGAAGCTATTTTTGTTTATTCATGTATGGCAAGACGAAGATTTATGAACAAATACATAGAAACTGAATTAAAATCATTGGTTAGTATTGGTCATATAGCTGGTTTTTTTACTTATGGTGAATTTTTTCATTCACAATCAAATAATCAACTACTTAATGAAACTATGACTATTTTAGCATTATCTGAAAAACAAGAGTCATTAGATGTTGATGTTAAAGAGATAAAAGGTCATCAAGATTTTGAGATAAACTCAGGACATGTTTTAGCCCATCTTGCCAATACAGTTTCTAGTGAATTAGCTGAATTAAATGATAATCTTGAACAAAGAGTTAAAGAAAACTTGGACTATATATATAAACAAGCTTATTATGATAAATTGACTGGATTATCAAATAGGTTAAGTTTGATAAAAGAGTTAAACCAATCTTTAGGTAAGGTGTTATTCTTAATAAATATAGATGACTTTACAACTATTAATGATTTTTATGGGTTGGCTATTGGTGATCAAGTTTTAAAACAATTAGCAAATTTACTTAAAGAACTCACTAAAAATGAGGATTCCAAAGTATTTAAACTACCTTCTGATGAATTTGCTATTGTTATGGACATTGATTATTCTGTTACGAGTCTTGAAAATAAGGTGAAAGAATTTATTTTAGCTGTTGAGTCTGAAAATTTTTTATTGAACGGACACAATACCCATGTTACAGTTACTGCATCGGCAGCTTATATTAAAGATTCTTCTACTTGTTTTGCAAATGCAGATATGTCTTTAAAATCAGCAAAAAAAGCTGGTAAAGAGTATATGATTTATAGTGAAGATATGCAACTCTCAAATCAATATAAAAACAATATTACCATGGCAAATACCATTAAAGATGCTATATCGTCAGATAATATTGTCCCATACTATCAACCTATCTTTTGTAATAAAACAGCAAAAGTTGAAAAGTATGAGGCATTGGTTAGACTTAGAAATGATGAGGGTAAGATTTTAAGTCCTTTTTTCTTCTTAGATATAAGCCAAAAGATAAAGTTATATCCTTATATCACAGAGATTATGATTGAAAAAACATTTTCTTTCTTTTCTAAAAATGGTTTAAACTTCAGTTTGAATCTTGCTGTGATGGACATACTAAATGAAAAAACTAGAAAACTAATATTTGATAAAATAATAGAATATGATATAGCCAAACAATTAACTATTGAGATTGTAGAATCTCAAGAATTGGAAAATGAAGATAGCATACATAGTTTTATAGATGAAGTTTATAGGTTTGGTGCTAAAATAGCTATAGATGACTTTGGAAGTGGTTTTGCTAACTTTGAACATATGACAAAGATTAAATCAGACTACATGAAGATAGATGGTTCTCTTGTTAAAAATATAGATACAGACCCAGATGCTAGAATGGTTATCGAAACAATAATTGTCTTTGCTAAAAAATTAGGTAAAAAAACCATAGCAGAGTTTGTTAGCTCTAAAGAGATTTATGACATCGTAAGAGAATTAGGCATAGATTATACTCAAGGTTATTATCTTGGTGAACCTAAGGATGATACCATTAAAGAGTAGAGTATTTTTTTACTCTGCTTTAATTGTATGAAAATATATTTATAAAAATATAATAGTTGTATTTTTTGATATTTAAATTTAATTGATTTTTTTTATTTGTGTGATTTTGGTGACCCCGAGGAGAATTGAACTCCTGTAACATGGATGAAAACCATGGATCCTAACCGCTAGACGACGGGGCCAAAAAAGTAAGTGGTGTCCTGTGATGGATTCGAACCATCGGCCACATCATTAAAAGTGACGTGCTCTACCAGCTGAGCTAACAAGACATTTTATCTCAATCGTTTAAGATGGCGAAATTATAGACAAAAAATATATTTATGTCAAGTAAATTAACTACAAATTGTAAAATTTGTAGTTAATTTACTTTAAAACACACAAAAAAGGTAGTTTTAACTAACTATTAACTCCTCTAAGTTATAATTTTTGCACTAAAAGTACAAGGTGGTTATTATGATTTCTAAAATAGAAGCTTTAAAAAAAGAGGTAGCAAAGGTTGTCGTAGGTCAAGAGAAGATGATAGATTCTCTTCTGATAGCATTTTTGTGTGATGGGCATATACTTATAGAGGGTGTACCAGGACTTGCAAAAACTACTACTGTAAATGCTTTAGCAAAATCTTTAGGCTTAAACTTTAAAAGAGCTCAGTTTACTCCAGACTTACTTCCTGCAGATATACTAGGTGCTGAGATTTATGACCCACAAAATAATTTGTTTAAAGTAAAGAAAGGTCCTATATTTACAAATCTTCTTTTAGCAGACGAGATTAACCGTGCTCCAGCAAAAGTACAATCAGCACTACTTGAAGTGATGCAAGAGAAACAAGTTACTTTAGGTGATACCACTTTTAAAATCGAATTACCATTTTTTGTAATGGCTACTCAAAACCCAGTAGAACAAGAGGGAGTTTACCAACTACCAGAAGCTCAACTTGATAGATTTATGTTAAAGTTGGTAGTTGATTATAACTCTAAAGATGAAGAGTTACAAATAGCAAGAAGAATCTCTAGTGGTGAGTTCGAAGAGATAAAACCTGTTTTAAACATAGATGAAATCTCTGAAATAAAAAAAGCTATAAAAGCTGTCCATGTAGATGCCCAAGTAGAAGAGTATATGATAACTCTAGTAGATGCTACAAGAAACCCACAAGAGTATGGACTAGATGATATAAAAGAGTATATACAGTTTGGTGCTTCTCCCCGTGTAAGTATAGATATGTTCAAAGCTGTAAAAGCTATGGCATTTATGAGAGGAAAAGATTTTGTAACTCCTGTTGATGTTGCCTACATAGTAAAAGAACTTATGAGGCATCGCATCGTTTTAACTTACGAAGCAGAAGCTGAGGGTATAACTACTGATGAAATTATACAAAAAGTTTTAGAGACTGTTGCTATACCATAAGGTGCATTTATGTCAAAATTAAAAAAAATCTTAGTTCGTGCTAAAAGGCAAGTTTTTAGTGAAGTGTCTGGTAATAATCCCTCTATATTTCAAGGGGAGGGGTATGACTTTATAGAACTTCGTGAGTATATGCAAGGTGATGATATTCGTCATATTGACTGGAATATCACAGCAAAGATGCAAACTCCATATA
>Ga0256842_1001625_pt1 | contig 17655 bp, 20 predicted proteins | sample 4559240metaG_FD_185973 | JGI IMG/M metagenome (GOLD analysis project Ga0256842, IMG submission 185973) | Hydrothermal vent microbial communities from Guaymas Basin, Mexico - 4559-240 | ecosystem: Environmental > Aquatic > Marine > Hydrothermal vents | place: Mexico: Guaymas Basin | collected...
AGCTTGAACTACACCATCTGGGTCTATGATGTAAGTTGAACGGATTATACCCATGTATTCTTTTCCAAAGTTTTTCTTCATCTGCCATACACCGTAGTTTTGCATCATCTGAGTTGACTCATCACTTAGTAGTGTTATACCTAACTCTTTTTTCTCTATAAAGTTACGATGTTTTTTTGTGCTATCTGCACTAACTCCAAGAACTATGGCATCAAGGTCTGCAAAATCAGGCAAAGCCTCTGTGAACTCACAAGCTTCTGTTGTACAACCTGGTGTGTTGTCTTTTGGGTAAAAATACAAAACCACCCACTTACCTTTTAAATCTCTTGAACAAATCTCTACATCATCTTGGTTTGGTAAACAAAATTCTGGTGCTATAGTTCCTATTTCTAACATATTATTTCCTTAATCTTTTAACAAAATTGTATCATAATTAAAGTCTTAACTTATCGCTATTTTGTTATAATCATATCTATAAAAAAGAGGACAATTTCACTTGATACATCAAAAAATAGACAAAATTGCTATAGTTCGCCTCTCTGCACTTGGTGATATTGTAAATAGTTCAGTTGTTTTACAGTTTATAAATCAAAACTATCCAAATGCAAAAATAGACTGGATTACAGAAGAGGTTTTTGCACCACTTTTAACATGGCATCCACTTATAAATAATGTTCACACAATAAACCTAAAAAAAATCAAAAAATCAAAAAAATTATCTGAAGTTTTTGAAACTATCTCAAAACTAAAAAATCTTGGAACTTATGACTTAGTTATAGATATGCAAGGACTTATAAAGTCAGCTATAGTAACTAAACTTATAAGCAAAAATACTCATGGATTTGATAAAAATTCATCAAGAGAAGGTATTTCATCTTTTTTTTATACCTCAACTTCTAGTATATCTTATGATGCAAATGTCATAAAAAGAAACTGTTTTGTAGTCTCAGATGCACTTGATTTTGAGATAACAGATAAGATGCTTTTAACTAAACAAGCTGTATTTCCAACAGGTAGTAAAAGTAACTCTGGTAAAATAGCTATCGTTATAGGTGCTTCTTGGAAAAGTAAAAAATACCCTAAAGAGAAGATGGCTCAACTTTGTGATATGCTTCAAAAAGAGTGTATTATCATTTGGGGTAATGATGAAGAAAAAAACGAAGCTATATGGATAGAAGAAAACTCATCTTATGCTAAAGTTGCACCAAGTTTTTCACTAACTGAGTTGGTTGAGTTTATATCTAGTGTAGATATGCTTATAGGGAATGACACAGGTCCAACACATATGGCTTGGGCTCAAAACATTCCATCTATAACTCTTTTTGGACCTACAACTTCAAGAATGATATATGAAACACCTATAAACAAATCTATAAAATCACCTTCACAAGTAGACATAAATAAGATAGATAAAAATGATTTTTCTATATCTGAAATAAAAGTAGATGAAGTATATAACATGGCAAAAGGATTGTTAGACAATGGGATTTAAACTATTTTTACTATTTGAAAGATTTTTAATGCTACTTCCTAGTTTTGTTAGAAAATGGTTCTTTTCATCTTTAGCATCTCTTGGGTATTTACTATCAAGTAGGTATAAAAAAGTTGCATATTCTAATCTTAACTTTTTATTTCAAGATAAATTAACCAAACAACAAAAACAAGAGATAGTAAAATACAGCTTTAAAAATCTAGCATTTAACTTTTTACACCTTTTAGAGATTCGCCATATGTCAAAAGATGAATTAAGAAAAAAAGTAACAGTTCAAAATATAGAAGCAGTAAATAGAGTTCATAAAGAGGGTCGTGCTGTTATCTATATAACAACTCACTATTCATCTTGGGAATTGGGGGGAGCTTCTATAGGTGCATTTGTTGAACCTCTTGCTGCAGTTTATAAAAAGATGAAAAATGACACTTACCAAGAGTGGCTTTTAGAGTCCCGTTCTCACTTTGGAAATATAAACCTAGAAAAAACAAATGTAGTAAAACCATTGATAAGACTTATAAAAAAAGGTTATGCAAGTGGTCTTTTGATAGATACAAATATAAATGAAAAAGATGGTGTTATAGTGAATTTTATGGGTAAAGATATTCGCCAAACATCTACACCTGCTTATTTAGCTAGAAAATTTGATGCAGCTATTATACCTGTAACTATAAGAACAGATGATGAAGAAAATTATACTCTTATGCTTTTTGATGAAATACCAGTACAAAAAACAGAAAATATAGAAGAAGATATACAAAAAGCTACACAACTTCAAGCAGATTGGTTAGCTAATCTTATCTCTGATGAACCAAAATTTTGGTTTTGGTTACATCGTCGTTTTAAAAATGACTATCCTGAGATATATTAAGGGCATAAATGAAAAAAATCACTAAAAAAGTTTTCCGTTTTTTAGCTTTAATATTGATACCTACTATAGGTTCACTACTTATAAGGCTTCTATATATAACAAATAAAAAAGTTTTTCATGCTCCAAAAACTCTAGGAGATAAGAACTTTATAATGGCTTGTTGGCATGGAGAACTTTTAATGATACCCTATGCTTATACTCACTACAAAAAAGACCCAAAAGTAAAACTTGTTATATCTGAACATTTTGATGGTAATCTTATAGCAAAAACTCTCAATAAATTTGGTTTTGAAACTATCCGTGGTTCTAGCACCCGTGGAGGTGTAAAAGCTCTTATAGAATCTATAAAATCTCTAAAAGATGGTTATGACCTAGGCATAACACCTGATGGTCCTAAAGGTCCAAGATATGAAGTTCATGATGGCATCATAGTTATGGCTCAAAAAGCAAAAGTTAAAATTGTCTTGGTTGAGATAAAACCAACTAAATACTGGCAAATCTCCTCTTGGGATAAATTTATAATCCCTAAACCATTTGGTATTATAAACTATTATATCAGTGATTTTATAGATGTAGAAAATATAAAACTAGAAGATGCTAAGATGTTAGTAAAAAATGGATTACTTAAACATGAACACTAAATTTATTTTTCCTTCTATTGCTGTATTTATATTGTTAGTTATGGGTCTATTTTTTTTAGCAAATCCATCTTATAAGATATCTATAGAAGCAAAATACCACTATGAACTAGGTGAATATAAAGAGGCTTATAAACTAGCACAAGAAGCATTTAGTTTGGATTTATACAATAGAATGGCATCAACTGTTATGGCTCAATCAAAAATCTCTTTACAATATATTTCATATATGGAGATGGCGAACAAGTATATGAAAAGTATCAATGAGATAGCAACACATGATGTTATATCAGGAGCTGATAAAGCGAAGATAAGAACAATTTGTGAGATAATGATAGGCTCTTACACAAAACTAGCCCCTAGTGTTATTACAGATAAGGAACTTGTAGCTAAAGTAGCAAGTTATAATAAAAAATTTGAGAGTCTCCTTGAAAAAGTTACTAAATAAAAAACGAAGAGAGTTCTTAGAATTCTTAGATGAGATAAGAGGATATTCTGATTTAACACTAAAAAGTTATGATGAAACGATAGTAGAAGCACTTCAACATATAGAGATATATAAGGAAAACAATATCATCATATTTAACTTGATGCCATATAGGATAAAAATATCCACTTTAAACCCTAAAACTATAACTAAAAAACTCAGTGCCATTAGAGGTTTTTCAACATTTTTAAATGATGATGGTATAAAAAATATTTTAAAATCTGATGATAGTGTAAAAGTTGCTAAAACATTACCTAAACCTATATCTCACAAAAATATTATAGAAGCATTAAAACATGCTTCAACAGATGAAAGGCTAGTTGTTACACTATTTTATACACTAGGTCTTAGAATCTCAGAGTTGTTAAATCTAAAGATAGAAGATATTTCAGACAAATGGATAAGAGTTCTTGGAAAAGGTAACAAACAAAGAGATGTACCTATAATAAAATCTACAAAAGAGTTATTAGATGAATATTTATCTACTCATAGTGTAAAAAAGTATCTTTTTGAAAAGAATGATGAAAAATTAAGCGAAAATATCTTAAGATACATCGTAACTAAAGTCTTTAAGAGAATAAATTTAAAAGTTACACCACATCAGTTAAGACATTCTTATGCTACTTCATTACTAAATGGAACAGCACCCATAGCTGATGTTAGTGAGTTGCTTGGTCATTCTTCTATGGCTACAACACAAATATATACAAAATTAGGTAGTGCATTGAAAGAACAAAATTACAATAAAGCACATCCACTTTGTGGAGTGAAATAAAACTATGTTAGATAAAATCGGTTCTTTTTTATATCATAAGATATTTATTAATATATACATCAAAAGTGATTCTTGGAATATTTATGTTGAAAAATGGAATAGAAAAGGTTTAATTAGCTCTGAAGAAAAGGAGTTTAAAACTACTACATTAAATGATGATATAACCAAATTTGTTAATTTTTTTACAAAAGATACACCTTACTTTTATGTATCTGTTTTAGACCCATCTACCACTCAGGGTGCAGCACCAACTTGTGAACATATAGAAGTAGCTAAATTTTATGATAAAACTCTTTCAAAATATGGTTGTTATAAAAACAGATGGTCGTACTACTCTTCAAAATATGATTTAGATGAACTTGATAATGATTTTGGTGATTTTGGTTTAGATTTTATTTTTTCACCGTTTATAGTTTTAGCAAATTTTTTCCAAGATAAAATTGAGACAAATTTAGCCATATTTTTATTGATTCAAGAGACATCTATCTCTCTTAGTATATTTGATAACTCTCATTTATTATTTGCTCAACATATTAATCTAAAAAATGAATTTGACAATGATGGTTTTTCGATAGATGAAGATAATGATGATGAGATTGCTTTAGATGAGATATCAGAAGAAAGTATAGATTTGGATAGTGTGGATGTAGATGATAGTCTTGATGATTTAGATGTGTTTGGTGATATTGAAGATTTGGATTCTATAGAAGAGATTGATGAATTTGCAGATATTGAAGATGACTTTGAAGAGGAAGTTATCTCTGAAACAAAATCACATAAAAATCATTCGTTATCTGAAAGTGAAGAGTTATTTGACGAAGATTATCAAATGTTTACAGCTATTCAATCTTCTATTAAAACTTTTTATGAGGATGAAAAGTATAATAGTAAATTTGTTGAAAGTATCTATATTGCAGATAGTATCAATATTAGTAGCGATTTAAAAAGTTACCTTGAAGAGGAGATGTTTTTAAATGTATATATCAGACAAATAGAACTTGGTCCAGAGATATCTGAATTGGTACAGGCGGAACTAAAATGATATATAGTTATACAAAAGCAAGAAGCAAAAATCTTATTACAAGTGAATTAAAACTTTTATTTATATTCTTTTTTATTACTATTATCATGCTTTTAATGACATATCTTTTTTTAACATATAAAAACTATTCTTTTAAACAAGAACATATAGATATAGAAAAATCAAAAAGTGACCTAAATATAAGTCTAAATAAGATGAATTCAGATATAAAATTTATAGAAAAACAAGTTTTTGTTTCAAAAAATATTTTTACTAAAAATACAATACTAAAAGATTCTATAACCAATATGTTTGATCTTGTTCCTGATAGAATAACACTATCAGAAGCAAAACTACTTAAAAATGGTCTTATTTTATATGGTATTACACCAAATAAAGATGTATATAACTTTATGCTTCAAGCACCTCTTCGATCTATATTTCATCGTACTTATAGTAGTTTTTATCCATCTGAAAATGGTTGGTTATCTTTTGTATCTAAAAACTATATCGATGAAGATGAAATCATAGAGGAGGAAAAATAATATGAAGATTGAAGTTTCTAGACAAAATTTATATCTATTAATCTTATCAGTTGCATTACTAATATTTGTACTATTTTTTTCTTTTTTAGTTTTAATCCCTCAAGGTAAACAATACAGAGAAAAAAGAGTACAAATCAAAAAAGAGGAAGCTGAATTAAAGGTTCAAAAAAAGTACAATGAAGATACTACAAATGTTTTAAAAGAACTCCGTAGTGATAACAAACATATAATATCTGCATTTGCAAATACCTTTGAAACAAAAAGATTTAAAAAATTACATGATAATTATTTTTCAGAATTAGTTATATCAAAAGAACCTATGGAATCAGATAAAGATGGATTTAGTGTTTACTCTGTTAAAGCAGTATCTAAGATAAATTCTCCAAAAACTTTTTATAACTTTTTAGATGCTATAAATAAAACAGAGTGGATTATCAGTATAAATTTTCCAATCAACTTTAAAAGAGATGGCGAGGTTATTAGTTCATCATTTACGATGAAAGTTTATTCTAACCTAGTTGATATGAATTTAACTAAGTGATTCTATACCTAATATAGTTTTACTAATATCAACAGATAGATTTTCAAAACCATCTTTTGTAACAACTATATCATCTTCTATTCTTATACCTATACCTCTATACTCTTTAGGTATGTATTTATCATCTTTATCAAAGTAAAGTGCTGGTTCTATAGTTAAGACCATCCCCTCTTTTAGTGCTATCTCTTTACCTTTTGCATCTTTATATGGTGCTTCATCATGAACATCTAAGCCCATCCAATGCCCTATGCCGTGTGGATAGTATTTTTTATGTTTTTGCTTTTTTATGATTTTTTTAGTTTTACCTTTTAAGATGCCAAGTTTAACCATACCATCTACTAGAAGTTTTTCACTTTTTTTATGTAAATCACTTCTTAATACATCTGGTTCAACCATAGATATTATTTTTTCCTCAACCTCTAAAACAAGATTATATATCTCTTTTTGAACTTTTGTAAATTTACCATTTACAGGGATAGTCCTAGTTATATCACTAGCATAGTAATCATACTCACAACCTGCATCTATCAAGATAAGTTCCCCATCTACTAATGGTTTGTTGTTTGATATATAGTGAAGAGTATTGGCTGAATTTCCACCTGCTATTATAGAGGTATAAGCATCGCTATAAGCCATATTTTTCTTAAAAACATACTCTAGCTCAGCTTGAATATGCATCTCATTTTTACCAAGTTTATCCATCATCATAACTCTATGGTGAGCATCTTTGGTTATAGATATAGCTTTTTTTATAAGTTTTATCTCTGCTTCTGACTTTATAAGTCGCATCATAGAGATTGGTTTAGCTATATTTTTATAGCTATATATATCTTTTGTATGCTCTTTTAGAGTTCTAATATCTGTATCATCTTGTTTAAAGTCAAAGTATAGATGTTTAACATCTGCCAAATACTCTTTTAACTTTGTTGTAAAATCATCTACTAAAAAAACTTCATCTACTAAAAATCTTTTTTTAGCTTTTTTAACACCCTCTTTTTTTCCAGTCCATAACTCTATAGTTTTATCTTTTTTTTGGACAAATAAAACTGTTTTAGTTTTTTTCTTTTTTCTTATAAACACTAAAATAGAGTTTTCCTCTTTAAAACCTGTTAGGTAGTAAAAGTTACTATTTTGTCTATATGGATACTCTGTATCATTTGAACGAGTTTTATATGTTGCACTAAAAACAACTGCTACTGAGTTTTTAGATAAAGTCTCTACTAAGGCATCTCTTCTGCTTTTATACTCTTGTTCACTAATCATCTACAAACCTCTTCTAACCAATCTGTACTTTTTACTAAAACACTAGATAAAGCATTTGTTAATGCTTTTACACCACCATTTGCATCACCTAAAGCACCCTCTTTTGCTTTAAAATCTTGTGATGCTATAACTTTGTTTGTTTTTGCATCTATTAGAGAAAAAGTCATAACAACATCAGCATAAGAGTTAGTTAAATCTTTGTTAAAAGATTGTATAAACTTCTCTATATTTACCTCTAGTATAAAATCACTCTTTGCTCTTGAACGAGATATTTGAACATTGTCAAAAATCTTTTTTTCTCTCAATATTTTTACAACTTGTGAAGTTATAGCATCGTTTGGTGATTCTGCCCATACTGAGAGTGAATAAGTGTATATCTTCTTATCATCTTGAGCATAGTTCATATTTAGTGTTTTTAGTTTATTTGATGAAAAACTTTGTGCTACTTTTATAGTTTTTAAACTACACTCTTTAGAGGTTGATTTTTTTATAGGTATATTTACATCTATACTATACTCAGTCAAAGGTGGCTTAGTTACGGAGCAACCACCAAACCATAAACCTACTAAAATTATTAGATAATATCTCATATTACTCCCCCGGACCTTTTTTAATATCTTCTTTTTTAAACAATATATCAGATGGACTTCTATCGTATTTATTTAAAGTATCATCAATCTTTATCATCATATTTTGCATATCTAACATTGTGTTGTTAAGTGTTGGCATCATATCGTTTGTAATCTCTTTGATGTTAAATTCACCACTAGACATAGCTCTTTTAAACTCATCCATAGAACTTCTAATACCAACATAGCTATTCATGATGGACTCAAAAGATGCCGAGATATTGTTCTCCCAAGACATAGAATTATCTAAAAATCTATCTACATTTGGAACTGTTGCATCTATTTTAGTTGTTATGGAGTTTAGATTTTTAGCACTCTCTTGTAGATTTTTTATAGTTTCATCATCTAAGAGTTTATCAAGTCTTCCCATAAAAGATGCACTATTTTTAAGTAGTAAAGAAAATTGTTTTTGATTTTCATCATTTAAAAGATTGTTTGTTTTTATAAGTGTATCACTAAGTCCATCTGCAACACCACCAAAAGATGCTTCTAACTTTGTAAACAATGATGGGATGCTCTTTATAACAGGGTATCTCTCCCCATCTTCTCTTTTTAAAACACTAGAGGTATCTCCACCAAGTGTAAGGTTTATATAACTAAGTCCTGTTATACCTTGAGATGTAAGTTTTGCAGCTGTATCCTCTTTTATAGGGGTAGTTTTAAAGATGCTTATCAAAACATCTATCTGTTCAGAATTTTTAGGATTGATTGAAAGTTTAGTAACTTTACCAACCTCTATACCTCTGTACTTGACAGATGCATCTATGTTTAAACCTAAAACAGATTCATCAAAATGTATAAGATACTTTTTCATCTCTAGTTCATCAGCTGGTTTTAACAACCAGTAAGAAAAAACCAACATTGAGAAGATTCCAACAAGAACCGATAAACCAACCAATGTATAATTAACTTTGTTATTCATAACTTTCTCCAAAAAAAGTTTGTATAAATTTATTGTCTATAGATGCTATGTTATCTAAAGAACCCTCATAAACTATCTTTTTCTCATCTACGATTCCAGCTCTATCTACAGTATCTGAGATAGATTGTAAATCGTGTGATACCATAATGATAGTTAAACCTAGAAGTTCTTTTAGTTTTAGTATCAAAGCATCAAAATCTCTTGCAGATATAGGGTCAAGTCCACTTGTAGGCTCATCTAAAAAAAGAAGCTTAGGATCCATCGCCAATGCCCTAGCTAATCCAGCTTTTTTCTTCATACCACCACTTATCTCTGATGGAAAAAGATTTGCATCTGAGAGTTTAAGTCCAACTATATCTATCTTGAACTTTACAATCTCATCTATCATCTTTTTTGACAAATCAGTGTATTCATAAAGTGGTAAAGCTATGTTTTGAGCTATACTCAAAGATGAAAACAACGCTCCAGCTTGAAAAAGTACACCCCATTGTTGTCTTAGTTTTTGAGCATTATTTTGGTTTATATTAGCTACATCATAACCTAGAACATCGATACTTCCACCGTGTATATCTTGAAGCATAACTATCTCTCGTAAAAGTGTTGTTTTACCACATCCACTAGGACCTAGTAAACCAAATATTTCACCCTCATTTATACTAAAGTTCAACCCATCATGCACCACTTTATCACCAAAAATAGTTCTTACACCTTTTGCTTGAATAACTACACCCATCATATCCCTAGATTTGTAAGTGCAATAGAAAAAACTGCATCACATATAATAACTGCAAATATCGACTCAACTACACTTTTTGTAGTATTAAAACCTATACTTTGAGTATCATCTTTTACCATAAGACCTCGATATATACCAATAGATGCTATCAAAAATGCAAAAAATGGACCTTTAATGATACCAATGTAAAAATGCTTAATATCTATAACCTCATTAAATCTGTTTAAAAAAAGCTCTGTTGTTATAGATAAATCTATATTAGCGATTATCATCCCAGCAAATATTGCCATCATATCTGAGAGAAATATAAGTATAGGCATCATAATCATCAAAGCTATTATACGAGGTAGCACTAAAAAAGCAAAAGGGTCAAAACCCATAGTTTTCATGGCATCTAACTCTTGGGTGATTTTCATAGCACCTATTTGTGCAGTATATGCTGACCCACTCCGTCCTGCTATGACTATAGCAGTTATAAGTGGGGAGAGTTCTCTAAGGATTGAGATACCAAGCATATCTACTACAAAGATATTTGCACCATATAGTTTAAGTTGGTAAGCTGACTGATAGGCAACAACTAAACCTATAAGAAAACTTGTAATAGAGATAATAAAAAATGCTTTTATAGCACTCTCATTTATCTCAAAAAATATCTCTTTAAACCTTATAGTTTTAGGTGAAGATATATACTTTAAAAATGCCATAAAGACAAGTCCAAAAAATTCGACAAATGATAAAAAAGATCTATAATTTAAAACTAGATTTTTTCCTATATTGTCTATAAAACTATCTTGTTTTAGACTTTTTAAATCTGTATGTTTCATATCTTTTGTAAGTTTTAAAGTATCTGAGATTTTTTGATTTGGAGATGTTATTTTTACTTTTTTATCTAAAAAGTCATTTTGTAAATTATTTATAAAGATAGCAGATGCAGTATCTAAAAAATCTAAATTTGATAAACATAAATTTACAGTTTTTATATCTTGCATATTTATAGAATCTATCTGCTTTTTGTATTTGGATATTAAATATAAATCGAACTTTCCATAAAATTTTATGAAAAGTTCACTTTTATCTGATTCTATCTTTAGGTAAGAGTTATCCATTAATTACTAAAAATCTCTCTCTAATAATTTGTTTACTTTTAGTATGGTTATGATTCTATCTGCTTGTTTACCAACACCATCTATCATAGTATCATCACCTATTAAAGTATCTGGTGCTGGACCTATGTTTTCTTTTTTAATTCTTATGGCCATAGTAAGTCTATCTATAATAAATCCAGCTATATCCTCATCATTTTTCATAACTATAAATCGAGTATTATCATCATGTTTTTGTTCACGAAGTCCAAACTTTAAACGAAGGTCAATCAAAGGGATAACTGAACCCCTCATATTAAATACACCCTTAACATAAGCTGGAACTTGTGGAACTCTAGTCCAAGTAAAAGGTTTAATAATCTCTTGAATAGATAAAATAGGCACAGCATATTCCTCTTCACCTATTATAAAACCAACTAACTGAACTATATCTTTACTATGGTCAATTCCATCTTCTTCTTGTTGTGCAGCTTGTTTATCAATAACTTGTTTTAACTTATCACTCATTACTTACTCCTGCTTAAAATTTAAAATTAATATTTCTAGATACTACACTAGATAGATAATCAGCAGAATATGGTTTAGTAATATACTCAACCATACCAACCTCAACACCACGCATACGATCAGATTTACCAGTTCTTGATGTAACAGCAATAAGAGGTAGATTTTTATATTTGTTATATTTTTTAATCTCACCTGCTAATGTATAACCATCCATTCTTGGCATCTCTATATCGATAAGCATCGCATCAAAATTATGACTACCATCTTTTAGTTTTGTTAATGCATCTTGACCATCTACAGCTTCAACTAAAGTCACACCCAATGCAGATAATGATTTTGTCATAATCATTCTATCTGTTTTTGAATCATCAACTATCATAATAGTATAATCACTTGCTGAATTTTTCTCTTTTTTAGCTTCTCCACTCTCGGCAGTTTCAGTAATCATAGATGATGTTTTCACTTTTCTAGCCATCTCCATAAGTGCTACTACATCAACAATAAGGGTAACCCCACCATCACCACGAATTGTAGCTCCAGCAATACCCTCTATACCTTTTAAATATTCTCCAAGAGATTTGATAACAATCTCCTCTTGACCAACTAAGGTATCAACAAGAAGTCCTAATTTTTGAGCTCCAACTCCTAGGACAACTACATAAACATATTCACTACTTTCCATAATTCGCTCAACTTCAAAAATATCACCAATATGAACTAAAGATAAAACATCTTCACGGAGTCTTAGAACTGATTTACCCTCAACCGTATAGATCTCATCTGTTGAGATTCTAACAGTTTCCATAACTGAAGCCAATGGAATTGCATAAGTTTCCTCTTGAACACCAACTAAAAGTGCTTGAATAATAGCAAGAGTAAGAGGAATTTTTAGTTTTATGGTTGTGCCTACATTTATCTCACTCTCAATATCAATGATACCATTTAGTTTTTCAATATTTGTTTTTACAACATCCATACCAACACCACGACCACTAACATTTGTAACAGCAGCAGCAGTTGAAAAACCTGGTTTAAAGATAAGTGCAAAAGAGTCTTTATCACTCATTATATCAGCTTCTTTTTCAGTGATAAGACCTTTTTCTATACATCTATCTTTTAGCATATTTGCATCAAGACCTTTACCATCATCATCTATTTGGATAACTATTTGGTTACCTTCATTGTATGCTTTTAAAGATATAGTTCCCATCTCTGGCTTACCAGCTTCAAGTCTAGTTTCAGGTACTTCTATACCATGATCACAAGAGTTTCGGATGATGTGAACAAGAGGATCACCTATCTCTTCAACGATTGATTTATCTAACTCGGTATCTTCACCATCTATTTGTAAATCTATCTTTTTATTAAGTTCACGAGACAGATCACGAATCATTCTAGGAAATTTATTAAATACCTTTCCAACTGGTAACATTCTTGTTTTCATAACAGCTATTTGTAGGTCAGTTGTAACAAGTGAAACGATAGAAACTACTTGGTTTAACTCCTCTAAAAACTCTTCACCCTCATAACGATCTTCCATATCATCGTTAATTTTGATTAGTCTATTTTTAGCAAGAACAAGTTCCCCAATAAGATTCATTAGATGGTCAAGTCTTTTTACATCAACACGGATTGTCTGTTCAGGTGCTACTTGTTTCTTAGCTGGTGCAGCTGCTTTTGCTTCACCTGCTGGTTTTTTTGGTGCTTCTCTTTTAGGTGCAGGTGTAGTTGGAGCTGGAGCAGGTGTAGCTTTTTTAGCTGGTTCATCTTTTGAAACTTCATCTGGAGATGGAGGAGGTGCAGGAACATCTTCGCCAGCTGCTATTTTAGCTGCTCTTTTTGCTTTGTCTTCCTCTTGTCTTTGTGCTAAAAGTTTAGCTATCTCATCTTCAACCTCATCATCACTCATATTTTCATAATCAGGTTCATCTTCTGCAGGTTTTTCCTCTACTGGTGCAGGTTTTTCCTCTACTGGTGCAGCTGGAGTAGGAGTTTCAACAGCAGCAACACTACTACCATCTCCACCATTGTCAATAGCATCAAGTCTTGCAACACAGCCAGATACATCTACCCCTGCATCCGCACTAGTATCACGGATAGTTTCTAGTAACTCTTTCATTAAGTCAATAGATTCTAAAATAACATCCATAATAGGGGGAGTGATTACTAACTCACCATGTCTAGCTTTATTTAAAATATTTTCCATATGGTGTGTTAAGTGTGTTAAAACATCCATATTTAAAAACGATGAAGCACCTTTTACAGTGTGTGCAACTCTAAATATACCATTTAAAAGTTCCAAATCATGAGGATTTGATTCTAACTCAACTAAATCTTCATCCAACTTTTCAACAAGTTCAAAGGACTCAACTAAAAAATCCTGTAGTATCTCTTGAAATTCATCCATATTTATACTCCTGTCTTATTTTGTATGAGCACGAACAACTCGTGCTACTTCATCGTAAAATTCACTACCTTGGAACTTAACTAAATAACCTTCTCCACCAGCTTCTATACCTCTTGACTCACTAAAATGGTCACTAATAGATGAGTTAAAAACAATAGGTATCTCCTTAAATCTTGGATCATCTTTAGCATTTGCAGCAAAATGAAAACCATCCATTCTTGGCATCTCCACATCTGAAATAATAATTTTTAAATGATCTGCAATACTATCACCATATCTACCATAAAGTTCATCTAGTTTATCTAAGCCCTCTTGACCATCACCAGCTTCAACAACATCAAATCCCATCTTTTTAAGAGCCTCATTTACAATTTTTCTAGCCGTTGAGCTATCATCAAGAACCATTGCAACACCACTAAAAGAATCACTTACTTCTTCTAATCCTTGTTCCATCTCTGGTTCATATAATCCAAGATCCATAACAACACTTTCAAGGTCCAAGATAAGAAGTACACTATCACCCTCTATCTTTGTTACACCTGTTATCTTGCTACTATCCATACCAGGTGCAGAACTAGCAAATGTTGATGGTTCTATATCGCTCCACGATATTCTACGAATTCTTTTAGTATCATGAACAATAAATCCAATAAGAACATTGTTAAACTCAGTAATAATCACTTTTGAATTTTTTATAGCTTCTTCAGGTTCTTCAACACCCATCCATTTTGCTAAATTTACAACAGGGATTACAACATCACGAAGATCAAAAATCCCCTCTATAAATTCTGGTGTACCAGGTAGTTCTGTTAGTATAGGAGTTTTAATAATTTCACGAACTTTAGAAACATTTACACCATATATACCTTCATATACACTATCACCATCCTTTTTAAAAATTCTAAAATCAACAAGTTCCATTTCATTAGAACCTACTTTTAGTCCATCATCATGATGTGCCATATACATCTCCTTTGAGATAAATTTCTTCCATTAACTCTAATTCTTTAGATGATTTTACAGTAAAATATCTTTGATTGCAAGCAAAAGAAGCTAAATTTATATATAAAAAATCATCAAACTTCACACTTTTGTTTTGATGAAAATGTCCTTCTATAAAATAATCACACTTATATTTTCCCTTTAGCCTAGATTTAATGAACTCATCAAAAGCATAAAAATCATTGCAATCCTCTTTTTTACTAAGATAATTATTTAAGTTTTTTATTATTTTATTATTAGTTACTTTATTTATACCATTTAGTAAAAAAAGCATAAATCTACTTCTTACTAATGTTGTATATAAACTATATGAAAAAGATGTTTCTATATCCCCATGTGCTAACAACACTTTTTTATCGTTATATTTACACTCTATTGGTTGTTTTAATATTGAAAATATTTTTACATTTGGAAAAATATTTTTCAGATTAAAATCGTGATTACCCTCTATATAAATAATCTCTATATCGTAAGATATATCATTGATTAGGTCTATAACTTCTTGGTTAATATTTTGAGTGATAGGTACTCCACCAAAAAGTGCATCAAATATATCACCACAAAATATAAGTTGAGTAGGTCTTAATTTTTTTGCTTTTATATCTTGTAAAAAATCTTCTAATTGTGGGCGAAAATTAGAGTAGTGTGCATCTCCTAAAAGAAATGCACCCTCTTTAAGCCTAAGGGACATAAGCTATATTTGGGATTCCAGCATCTTCATCTAGCCCCATCATAAGGTTTGCATTTACAACTGCTTGAGAAGATGCTCCTCTCATAAGGTTATCTATAGCAGAAGATATAAAAAGGATATTGCCTTTTTGTTTTACATATATGTCACAAAAATTTGTTCCTGCAACATTTTTCATATCTACTGGATTTTCACTAACTCTTACATGTATAGCATCTTTATAGTGGTCATTCAACACTTCAAAAGCATCAAAATCACCATCAACTTGGATGTATATAGAAGATAGCATCCCTCTAGTTAAAGGTATAAGATGTGGTACAAAGTTTACCTCATCAAAATCTACACCAAGTTTATTTGCTATCTCAGGAGCATGTCTATGCATCAGTGGATTATATGCAAAAAGATTATCATTTACATTTACAAAGTGTGTTACTTCACTAAGTTTTTTACCAGCTCCACTAACACCTGTTTTAGCATCTATTATGATAGGAGTATTTTTAACTCTTTTAGACATAAATGGTAAAAGCCCTAAGATAGCAGATGTTGGAAAACACCCTGGGTTTGCAACAAGAGATGCACCTTTTAAATCATCACGGTTTAATTCAGGAAGTCCATATACAACTTTTTCTAAGTTTTTAGCATCCGTATGTGGTGTATAAAACTCCTCATAAATATCTTGTGGAAGTCTATAATCAGCTGATAAATCAACCACTTTTAAACCTAACTCTATAAGAGGCTTTACAAATGCCATAGCAGTTTTATGTGGAAGTGCTAAAAATACAAGTTCACACTCTTTTGCTATATCGTTAGCATCTGCTTTTTTAACCTCTTGTTCACAAACACCCATCAATGATGGATGCAATTTATCTATAGTAGTGTTACCCTCAGAGTTAGCCACATAAACCAAATCAAAATTTGGATGTTTTAAAAGAATCTTCACAAGTTCAAGACCAGTGTATCCACTAGCCCCAACTATACCTACTTTTATATTTTTCATAATCTATTTACACTCAAATACTATCTCTTGGTATTTAACTTCTTCTATCTCAAACTCTTTTACACCACCGGGTAATTTCATCTTACACTCATCACCCTCCTCTTTTCCAAGAAGCTGTTTAGCAAAAGGTGAATGAAAAGAGATAAGCCCTATATCAGGGTTTGATTCACAACCACCTACTATAGTATAAGTAACCTCTTCATCAGTATCAACATCTGTAAGAACTACAGTTGAACCAAAACTAATTTTTGAGTGTTCTAGTTCTGTTGGGTCAACAATCTTAGAACAAGCTATAAGTTCTTGAAGTTCTCCTAAACGGTTATCAATATTTTTTTGCATCTCTTTTGCTGCATGGTATTCTGCATTTTCTTTTAGGTCACCATGCTCTAATGCTTCTTCTATATCTTTTACAGTTTGAGGTCTTTTTACCTCTTTTAGGTCTTTTACTTCTGCTTGTAGTTTTTCATAACCAAACAGTGTCATCGGTTCTATTTTTTGCATAATTATATTCTTTCATTTTTTTTTATGATTATATCAGATAATTTGAGTTTAAATTCTTAAGTAAGAGACCATAAATAACTTCAAACAACTTTCATTAAAGACAAATCAAATTCAAAACTTTTATCTTTACACTCTATAAAAAGTATACATCCATCTTTTGATATAGAGATAGCATCATAAACTTCTTCTAACAATATGATTTTTTGAGAACTTTGAGGGTCATAAGCAAACAACTCATTATCTTCTATAACAAACTCTCGTCCACCACCACAGCCATCACCTACTATACCCATACAAGAAATTTTAGAACCAGCCATCATCTAAGCAATCCTCTTTTGCATCTTTTTTAAACTCTTTTAATTTTGTTTCATCTAAATTTTTCAACTCTTCAAAACCATATTCCTTAAATAAACCACCATCTATACATTTGCACAAAGTAACATTATCCTCTTTTTCACAAGCTTTTAAAACATCTTGTTTTTGAGTTTCATCCCATTTAAAATAACTTATATACATAGGGTAAAGTGTCCAAA
>Ga0256842_1001626_pt1 | contig 17648 bp, 17 predicted proteins | sample 4559240metaG_FD_185973 | JGI IMG/M metagenome (GOLD analysis project Ga0256842, IMG submission 185973) | Hydrothermal vent microbial communities from Guaymas Basin, Mexico - 4559-240 | ecosystem: Environmental > Aquatic > Marine > Hydrothermal vents | place: Mexico: Guaymas Basin | collected...
GTTTAAGATTTTTGATTTTTTCAAGCTCTTTTTTTGAGTGACCAAGTTCATAACCTTTGTAGTATTCCATAAAGGTACGGTTTAGTCTTTGGCTCATTGTTTCAACTCTTAATGGTTCACTTCCTAGTAAAAACTTTTTAGTTTGCTCTAACTCATCTTGAGTTACACCATCTTTTACAAAATGTGCTATAACTTCATTTACAGTTTTTTGAGCATCATCTAATGATTCTAGTTTAGTTTGTAAGTAACCTGTAAAGTAGTTACTAGATTTTGTTATACTGATTCTAGCATGGGCAGAGTAAGCAAGACCTTTTTTAACTCTTATCTCTTCCATAAGACGACTTCCAAAACCACCAGTACCTAGTATAAATGTAGCTACTCTAGCTTTATAGTAATCTTTATCATCAACACCCATATTGTATGGTGAACCAAAATATATATATGCTTGTTGAGTATCTTTTTTTAAGATTTTTTCTGATGGTGTTTTAGTTACATCATAATGTTTAACTGGAGTATGTTTACCTTTTGGTAAAGTTTTTATCACTTTTCTTATCTGTTTTTTTGCATCTTCTATATCAATATCACCACCAAGAACAACGATAAGATTAGATATACAAAGATGAGATTTTACAAAGTTTTTCACATCTTTTAACTCTATACTCGCAATGCTATCTTCTGTCCCATTTGCTGGTTTAGCTAAAACAGTACCTTTAAAAAGTATAGATTTTAACTCATTTGAAGCTACATAATCAAAATCGTTCTCTTTACGACTAAGTGAACCTAAAGTCATAGTTTTTACTTTTTCAATAGATTCTTTAGTAAAATTTGGATCTTTTAAAAGAGAATCAAATTTATTTAGTGCATTTGAAAACTCCTCTTTTAAACTTCCAACCTCTATAACAAAAGTTTCAACACCAGTTGAAGCATGTATATGTATAGCTTTTGATTCTAAAGATTCTGCAAATGCTGATGAACCTAATTTTTTTGTGCCATTGTTTAAAACTTTAGCACTAAACTTTGCTAAACCAGCTTTTTTTATGTTGGTAACACTTCCACTATTTGTAAAAGTAAATTGCATAGTTACAAGTGGAAGTCTTTTGTCATGCTCAAAAATAACGGGTACTTTTAAACCATCTATCTCAATGTTTTCTATCGTTGCTGCCATAATTATCTGTCCTAAAAGTAGTAATGTGAAAAAAAATCTCATTAATTAAAAATCTCTAAAGTCTCATAAGCAGTGTTTCTAACTGCTGGAATCTCACCTATATCTTTTATGAGATGAATCATCTCCTCTTTTGCCATAGTGTATGAAGCACCAGCAGAGCTTACAACATTCTCTTCCATCATAGTTGAGCCTAAGTCATTTGCTCCAAATCTAAGTGCCATTTGACCTATATAAGCACCTTGTGTTACCCATGAACTTTGTATATTTGGTACATTGTCAAGATATAATCTTGCTACTGCTAAAAGTCTTAAGTAACGGTTTGATGAGGGTTTATCCATATCTGGAATCTGTGCTAAAAGTTCAGTGTTTTGCCCTTGAAAACTCCACATAATAAAAGCACGAAAACCACCAGTTTCATCTTGAAGTTTACGAATCATATCGAAATGCTCAACTATATCCTCATCACTTTCAACTGTTCCATACATCATAGTAGCTGTTGATTTTATACCAAGTTTATGAGCTTTTCTATGTATATCTATCCACACTTCAGAATCTATCTTTTTAGGTGCGATAATATCACGAACTTTATCACTAAGAATCTCTGCACCAGCCCCCGGTATAGAAGCTAAACCTTTCGCTTTAAGTCTCTCTAAAACCTCTTCAACACTGATTTTTGAAACTTTAGCTATAAAATCTATCTCGATAGCTGAAAATCCATGAATCGTGATTTGTGGGTATTTAGTATGTATATGAGCCACTAAATCTTCATACCACTCTATTTTTAGTTTAGGGTGAACTCCACCTTGAAAAAGAATCTGAGTTCCACCAATCTCTAAAAGTTCATCTATTTTAGTATCTATCTCATCAAATGTAAGTACATAAGCATCAGCATCTTTTTCATGTCTATAAAAAGCACAAAATTTACAATCTACCCAACAGATATTTGTATAGTTTATGTTTCTATCAACCACAAATGTTGTTATCCCTTTTGGGTGTAACTCTTTTTTTCTCTCACTAGCCATCTTTCCAAGTGTTTTTAAATCAGCATTTTTTATTAAGTCTAATGCTTCATCTTTAGTTAATCTTTTCATATCTAATTCTTTTACCCTTGTGTTTTATTTTTTCTGATAATTAAAATATAAACTATATATAGTAAAAATATCATCCCTAAAATTGCACCTAAAACTTGAACCCAAGCTGTTACATTTAGAGTTTTATGAACTATAGTTTTGTGCATTTTATTATCAATTTTCATATCTACCATTTTAGCCATATGAGTAATCGCTGATACAGCTAAGTTACCCTTTGGAATATCTTTATGACAAGATAAACAGATTCCACTTCTATCTAGTTTATCTCTTTGCTCTTTGTTTAAAGGTGCAGATAATTTCCAGTGATGACCAACTGTTTGAAGTTGTGTACCATTTTCATCTAAAAATTTAGAGTAATCATAATGTAGATTAGGTATAGCTGGAATCTGCTCATCAACAATCGTTGGAAGGATTTTACCACTAGCTGTCATAATATCTGTTATGGTTGCCATAGATGGATCTTTTGTTGAGCGAGAACCACCGATTCCCATACCCATAGCTTTTTTTGTTGTATGGCAAGATTCACAACTTCTTGATTCTTTAGATATAGTGTGTGGCTGAACAGGTGCCATATCTATAGCATTTTGACCCTCAGCACCAGCACCCTCTACATTTGGAATCTTATATATATAGTTTTGTAAAAGTGCTTTTCCATCTTTACCTATAACTGTTATAGTTGTTTGACATCCGGGGATTGTAGGGCTAATTCTACCCTCACCATTTTGTGCTAAAGGTGGGTCTTCCCATCTCATAAAACTTCTAGTTTCAGTAACAGCCCCATCTACAAGATACTTTCTCATATCTTTCATACCACCAGTTTTTCCATGGATGTCATGATCGTGTGATGCCATAAGATAATCTGGGTTTTGTTTACCTTTGGAGTAGTCTATCTTTACATGGCAACCGTAACATTGTGGTGCCCAAGTCGCATGACAACTATAACACTCCATATGGTCAGTATGCCCAGCTATGCTATCCATAGCTAAAAGCCCTTTCGGCGATAGTTTTTCACTCTCTTTTAACTTTTTAAGAGGTGTTAATTTTATATCTTTTCCACTTGCTAAGTGCATAATAATCTCATCACCATCTTTTACAGCATGGATAAGTGGGTTTCCTCTAGCAGTTAGAAGATAACCATCTTTTGGTTTATTTACAGTTCCTTCTTTTAGGTATTCTGCCATAGTTTTAGTAGTTCCACGAGCTTTACCACTCATAGTAGTTGTACTAAACTCATCACTATAACCTAAAGGTAATTCCCACGGATATTTTTTAGTTGTACCGTGACAATCTTGGCACTCAACTTCAACTGCTCCAGCATTTGCACCACTTAAGAAACCATCACCGTGCATATCGTTTGATGTATGGCAATCTTGACATAACATCCCTTTTTGAAAGTGGATATCTTCTTTCATGTGCATATATCTTTTTGTGTGAAGTTTTGGTTGTGGGTTTCCCTCATCATCAAAAGGTGAGTTGTAAGCTTTTTCCATTAAACCTTGGTAAGAAACACCGATTCTTTTACCACGATTGTGACAAGTTGAACAGGTTTCAACAGGGATACCAGAGTATTCTACATCGTGAACTTTTACTTTAACTTCACGAGAAGATTGTATGGCATGAACTAAAAGATGCCCTCTCTCTTTTTTGTTTATAGATTTATCTGAACCCTCATAATAACCCTCATTTGAGTAAGGGATATGACAAGATGAACAACCGATTCCTCTATAGTCACCTCTTTTTTGACGACCTTTACTTCCTGTGTGACATCTTAAACACTCTTGGCGAAGATAAGTATAAACAGCTAATGATGGATCTTTTTGTACCTCTTTTGCAGTTGGTGCTGGTGGTAACTCTTTCATCTCTTTTGGAAAAGCTTGTGGCTCCATAAGTGAAAGTTTTTGCATATATTTTTTATACTTATCTGTACCAAGTCTTTTATGTGGATCAGTAGGATTTTTAGTTTTATAGTTTCCTATATTATGGTTATAACCCTCTTTTGCTCCAAAACTCCATAATGCACCTTGAATTTTACCCTGTTCAGTCATCATTAATGAGTTCATTTGAGCATCAACTTGTTTTTGATGACACATACCACAAGTGTTTTTATTTATCCATGTACTAGCAGGTGCTGGATAGAACTCTTTTGGACCTTTATTTATTTTAAAATACTCTACTGTCCCTTTATGGGCATATTTTTTAGTTTTCTCTTTTGGGTTTCCACCATGACAAACGATACAATCATTGCCCTTATGTCCAGCCTTATCAGCTACATCTAGTATAGCTTTCATCATACCAGAACTTTCATCTCTGATATGTTCTATACCACCGTGACACTTTATACATTGGTTTGAACCAAAAAGAGATGTTATAAAAAACAAAAACAGTAAAGTTAGTTTCATTTAGCTATTTGAACTTTTTTTATCTTTTGCTATAGCATCTAAAACACCATTGATAAATTTAGGTGATTGTTCTGTTCCAAATGCTTTTGTTATCTCAACTGCTTCATTGATAACAACAGCAGAATCTAACTCACCATATAAAATCTCATAAGTAGCAAGTCTAAGAGTAGCTCTCTCAATCGCTCCAAGTCTTTCAAAATCCCACTCTTTTAAGTGTTCAATTATCGCTTTATCACAAACCTCTAAATTTTCCATAACACCATCAAATAGACTTAATGCAAAATCTTTTTGTTTGTTACGAATCTTTTTCTCTTCTAAGATAGATTCTGAATGATCTGCTATATCACCATTACCTAAATCATAAGCATATAACAACGAAACTACTGCCATTCTTGCGTGATGTCTAGTTGCCATTATATCGCCTCATATAGGTCTAACATCTCGATAACAGTAGTCATCGCTTCAAACCCTTTATTTCCAGCTTTTGTACCAGCTCTTTCTATCGCTTGTTCAATCGTATCTGTTGTTAAAAGACCAAATGAAACTGGCTTTTGATACTTCAAACTCATAGAAGCGATTCCTTTTGTAGCCTCAGCACTTACATAATCAAAGTGAGGAGTAGCTCCACGAATCACAGCACCTAAAGCACATACAGCATCATATTTACCAGATGCTAAAAGTTTATCTATAACCATTGGAAGTTCAAATGCTCCAGGTAATAAGATATGAGTTAAATCATCTTTATCCCCACCATGGCGAAGAAAAGCATCCTCAGCACCCTCAACAAGTCTATCCACTATAAAGTGATTCCATCTCGTACTAACAATAGCAACTTTTTTGCCATTAGTAACTTTTAATTTACCTTCAATTAATTTCATTTTTATCCTTTGTAATTTTGTTTTGTATTTATAATTCTCTTTATAGAGATATAGTTCTTATGTATTTTGTAGAGTATCATATAATTTCCATATATCAAAACTCTACACTCTTGTTCGATACCTTTATTTTTACATTCTATACCCATTTCTGGATTTGTTTTCAAAAGTAAAATATATTCATCAACATCATTAACAAATTTTTTAGCTACAGACACTTTATCTTTAGCAATTGTTAAATAAATATTGTCTAAATCATTTATCGCATTTTTATCATATTTAATCAATATCATATTTTTTTCTTAGATTTGCAAAAACCTCTTCATGTGTTAGTGCATCCTCATCAGATTCATCACATTCATCTAAAGCAGATTCTATATAAGCAATCTCTTGGGGTGAGAATTTTGCACTATAAGCTAGGTTGTTAGCATGACAACTATGAGATATGTATTTTACAAAAGTATCGTTATCACTAGCAAAATTTTCGTGAAAAACTCTCTCAAGTTCTGGATTGTCTATAGTAACTGTAATCATTTTAAATCTCCTGAATTTTTTGAATCTTACCCATTAAAGATTCTAACTCATCTAATTTTATCATATTTGGTCCATCACTTAAAGCTATGCTTGGGTCAAAGTGTGTTTCCATGAAAAAACCATCAACACCAACAGCAGCAGCACCTTTTGCTAAGAAAGGAACCATAGAACTATCTCCACCTGTTTTACCATCTTTAGCAGTTGGCATCTGAACAGAGTGTGTGGCATCAAATATAACAGGTGCAAACTCTCGCATAGTTACAAGGTTTCTCATATCTACTACCATATTACCATAACCAAATGAGTTACCTCTTTCACAAAGGTAAACACCATGTTTTAGTGAGTTTTCATAAGTAGCCTCAGAGCATCCACGAGTTTGAAGCACTTTTAAAACTGGGTAAACCATAGCATCCCCACCTAAAAACTGACCTTTTTTGATGTTGATTTTACACTCTGTTTTAGCACAAGCTACAAGTAAATCTGTTTGACGACATAAAAATGCTGGAATTTGAAGCATATCTACAACTTCAGCAACTTTAGGTACTTGTATAGATTCATGAACATCTGTAACTATCTTATACCCAAAATCATCTTTAACTTTTTGAAGTATTCTAAGCCCTTCATCGATTCCAAGCCCTCGAAAACTCTCTAAAGATGTTCTGTTTGCCTTGTCAAAACTAGCTTTAAAATAGAAATCAATAGTTTCATCTTTATGATATTGTTCTAATGATTTAGCTATTTTAAAAATATTTTCTTCACTCTCTATAACACAAGGTCCAGTTAGAAGAATCATCTGTTTTCCTTAAATTTATTTGTATTTGTATTTTTTTTATGTATAATTTCAGCAAGAGTTGAGAGGTTATGCCCTCTCAACCTTTAAGTTGACTATGAATCCAAAGATTCTTACGGTCAGCTTTAGTTGGAACTTCCTCATTGAGTTCCTTCTTCTTGCTGATATTGTCCCAGCTTATGCTGGTGACAATGAAATTATATCTAAATATAAATTAGATTATAATTGCTATTTTTCATTTAACTTAAAAACAACTTCCAAACTTTTTAAGAGATAACATTGTAAACTCTCATAATAATTAATTATAGGATTCTTCTGCTATGAAACTCCAAGAGATTCAACAAAACTATAGAGTTTACCACCAACGGTTGAAGATAGTCAATAAATTTTCGCTAAGTAATTTATTGATTGTTATGTTTTATTAGATTTTTAGTAAACCTCTTTTCTATGAGCAATTCTAATGAGAGTAATTATTAATATACCATTCTCTTTTAAGTACACGATTCTATAATTCCCTGCTCGTTTTCTAAACTTACCTTTATATTTGCCTTTTAAAGCTTTATCATTTGAAAAGTTTCCTACTTCTAAATCTTTGATTTTTTCAAAGATAAGTTTTTGATTCTGTGTATCAATCTTTTCTAACTCTTTAAAAGTAGCTTTTGGAACAATTACTTTAAACATTAGTTTAGTCCAAGTCTTTGTGCTACCTCTTCAAGGGAGTAAACTTCAGTTTTTCCAGCTTTTAATTCATCTATGCGTTTATCTGAAATCATTTCATCTAATGTATCAAAATATGTACTTACTGCTTTTTCAATAATATAAGTACGAGAACGTTCAAGTTCCTGTGCATAAGAATCTAAATCAGATAAAAGTGTTTCATCCATTCTAATATTTATAGCTTTCTTCATGATGTTTCCTTTTGTAGATAATAGTATACTACAAATATTACCTTATTTTTCTATTAAGATTTATTGTGTTTACGATAATAATATGTATCTTGTGCTAAGAATAATAACATACCTATTAATAATAATGTTCCCGTACTAAATATTAAATTATCAACATTTAATTTTGATAGTTCTTTTATCTCAGCTTTTGCTTGATTGATATAGTGAGTTTTTTTGCTTTGTTTTGTTATTGATGATTCAATTATTATAATTCTATCTTCTATTTTTATTTCTGTATCAATTTTATATACATGTAATGAAATATATATTGTTAATACTATTGATATAATTGTTGAAATTATTTTCAATTTTTCAAAATCTGATTTTGTATAAAAGGTAACCATAAAGGCTATCAACATTGTAAATAAACTTGAATTTGTAAATGTTGTTAAAGTTGAATTTATTACTATATCCATTATAATTTACTACCACAATTGTTACAATATTTATCATTTTTATTTATTTTTGAACCACATTCTTTACAAAAAGTTGAATTTTTATTATTTTCAATTTTTCTCTTAACTAATGTTGCTGTAATATGAAACATATTTGAACTTGATGTTCCTCCAGACACTTCTCCTCTTGAGTTTGTTGATATATGTCCAGATACTTTTGTTGAAACATTTGTATCATTTAAAATTATTGCATCTGCACCTAATAATTCAGCTTCTAAATACATTTGAAACATTGCTTTATCTTCATTATAATCTTTAAGATTTATTGTTGTAATATTATTATATTTATCTTCATCAAAATGAGTTAAAATTGGAAATTTATTTTTTAAATAATTTCTTAATTGTATATTTCCAAAATAATCAATCAAATCATTTCTATAATTTTCTAAACTCTTTTTACTTGGTTTAAAAGAGTATCGTAAAATAATAAAGGTTAAAAATGGTGATAATATAATGAACAAAGCAAATGCCAGAAAATAAGGATGATCTCCTCTTATCTTAAAAACATCTCCTAACGATAATGTTCCAATAAATAAAGCACCACTAATTAGGATACTAAAAAAGATATATTTTAGCCATGAAAATTTTGGTTCTATTGGTATTTCAAGCCAAGTAGTATTATTATCAACTTTTTTCCAAATTTCTTCTGGTATATTTTCTGGTTGATTATTTTTATTAAACTTAACATCCTCGTAGCTTTTTTGAATTTTCTTTTTTGAAGCTTTTAAATACTCTGGTCATATACAATTTGTACAATAGTCTTCTGTAAGTTCTGATGAATTAAAAGCTTTATTACATTTTTTACATATTCCCATTTAATTTTCCTTTAGATTATTAAGTACAATTATATAAAAATTAACCTTAATATTAATAATTAATTATCTTCACAAAAAATAGTTAAAATATAATTTTTTTCTAAAACTTTAATAAAATAACAAATTTTTAAGCTTCTTCATAAAATCATCTTAATATTCTTAAATCTTTAGTGATACTTAAAATTTAGATTTCAACCTAACTTAAAAACAACTTTCTATTTCCAATTTTAAATCAACTTCCAAACATTTTAAGAGATAACATTGTAAACTTTCATAATAATTAATTATAGGATTCTTCTGCTATGGAAAATATTGAAACGATTGATAGTGTGTGTACTTATTGTGGAGTTGGTTGCGATATTGTTGCTAATGTTAATACTAAAACTAATAAGATTGAAAAAATATTTGCTCATCCAGATGGTGTAGTTTCTCAAGGTAAGCTTTGTATCAAAGGTAAGTATGGATTTGATTTTGTTGATGCTGATGATAGACTTAGAATCCCTAGAATTAAAAAGAGTTTTTTAGATAAGAATCCAACGATTAAAGAGGCTATCGCTTCATCTTTGGTTGAGTATGATGATGAGTGGTATGAATCTGATTTAGAATCAGCTACAACTGCTACAGCTATGAAACTCAAAGAGATTCAAAAAAACTATGGTGAAAAATCTGTTTGTTCTATTGGTGGGGCTAGAACATCTTGTGAGAGTTCATACCTTTTTCAAAAATTTACTCGTCATACTTTAAACTCTCCACATGTTGATAACTGTGCTAGAGTTTGCCACTCACCATCACTTAGTGGTATGAAAGTAACCATAGGTGAGGGTGCTGCTACAAACCCATATAATGACATCTACAATACAGAATTTATGATAGTGATAGGTTCAAACACAACAGAAGCACACCCAATCATAGCAAATAGGATGATAGATGTGGCTAGAGATAGTGATAATCTAGCAGTATTTGATGTTCGTGAGATTAAACTACATAGATTTGCTAAATACAAAGCTATCATACCACACGAGGCTAATCTCTTAGTTTTAAATATGTTGGCTTATGTGATTATAGATGAGGAACTTTATTTTGATGATTTTATAGCTGATAGAACTAGAGGGTTTGATGAGTTTAAAGAAAAAATTATGAATGATCCTTATGCTAATCCTGATTATTTTAAAACATTAGAGGGGTATGAAGATCTATCAAAGATGATTCGTAAAGTGGCTCGTGAATATGCTCTTAAAAAGTCTATGATTTTTTGGGGTCTTGGAATCACTGAACATTTAGATGGTTCTTATGCTGTTATGGCGATAGTACACTTAGCACTTATGACAGGAAATATCGGAAAAAGTGGAGCAGGGCTTATGCCTCTTCGTGGTCAAAACAATGTTCAAGGTGCTTGTGATATGGGGATGTTACCATACTATGACCCAGATTATCAAACACCAAAAGAGGTTGGTTTAATGACACCTCAGTTGGTTGATGGGATGTTATCAGGAGATATAAAAGCACTTATAAATATGGGTGAAGATATAACACATATACATCCAAATATCAACAAAGTTAATAAAGCTATAAAAGAGTTAGAACTTATAGTGGTTCAAGAACTTTTTATGACAGATGTGGCTAAAAAAGCAGATATTGTGATAGGTGTAAAATCAGCTTATGAAAAAACAGGTGTTTATGTAAATGCTATGAGAAGACTTCACCTTTCTCAACCATTGGTTAAATCTGATCTACCAGATGATTGGGAAGTTTTACAGATGTTAGATAAAAAGATGGGTGGTGATAGTGATTATGCTTCATCAAAAGATGTTTGGGAAGAGGTTCAAAAGGTTGCTTATAGAAGATTTAGTGGTGCTGATTATCATAGACTTGAAAAACATCGTAAAAGAGGTTTACAATGGCCAGTCCATACAGAAGATACTCCGATTCTACATCAGTTAGATTTTAGAACAGATGATGGACTTGGACTTTTTCAGTACAATCAGTATAAGCTTCGTGGGATGATAGAGGAGATAACAACAGATAGTTTAAGTGGTTATCATCTAACAACAGGTAGAACTCTAGTACACTACAATAATTCTGCTCAAACAAAAAGAACAGAGAGTTTAAACAAAAGATATAGTGAAGATATTTTACTTGTTAATGAGAATGATGCTGATGATTTTAAAAGTGAAAAAGTGATTCTAAAAACAGAGTTTGGAGAAACAACTCCCTTAACTATAAAGTTTACAAATAAAGTTCAACCAAAAACACTTTTTACAACATTCCATCATGAAAGCTCAAAAATAAATGCACTATTTGGAGATAAATGTGATGAGGTGATATTAACTGCTGCTTTTAAATCTATAAAAGTTGAGATTGTAAATATATGATTTAATGAAAAATATGAGTCAATAAATTATTGATATGACTATACTATAAAATGAACTGCTAAAGTCTATATAAAGGGCTTTTAATGTGTTTATATTTTAAATTTTTAAGTTAAAATAAGAGTTAGAATAAGTTAAACAACACTATAATTTTAAATCTGATATAATTAGCACAAGAGTTTCGTGCTACCCTAGTCGTGTTACCAAAAATAGTGTAAGAAATATGAAAAATACTAGCTATATAGAGGAAGAAAATAAGATGATTTTAATGATAGATAATTATGATAGTTTTACATATAATATTGTTCAGTATTGTAGAGAACTTGGAGCAGATTTAAAGATTATTAGAAATGATGAGATGAGTATTCTTGATATAGAAAAATTAAATCCACAAAAGATTATTATCTCACCTGGTCCAGCAACCCCAGATGATGCTGGTGTAACTTTAGATGTTATAAAGTTTTTTAAAGATAAAGTACCAATTCTTGGTATATGTTTAGGTCATCAAAGTATTGCACAAGTTTTTGGTGGGGATGTTATTCGTGCAAAAAATATGATGCACGGTAAAACTTCACAAATGAAACAAACAAGTGATTGTTGTATATTTAAAGGTTTACCAAATAGTTTTAGAGCAACTCGCTACCACTCTCTTATAGTGGATAAAGAAACTTTACCATCAACTATAGAAGTCACAGCATTAAGTGAAGATGATGATGAGATTATGGCACTTCGTGTTAAAGATAAAAATATTTATGGTGTTCAATTTCATCCAGAATCTATTATGAGTGAATATGGACATGAAATAATAGATAATTTTTTAAAACTATGAATTACAGATACATTCTATCCCTTTTTATAGGCATAGATGTATTGATGTTACTTTTACAAACCTCTTTATTATCTATCTCTTACGAAGAAGCTTCTATATTATATGGTGATTTTTCATTTTTACAACTAATGGTAAAAACTTCAATATCTATCTTTGGTCAAAATGATTTTGCGCTAAGAATACCTATGATAACTTTACATCTTTTTAGTGTGATACTTTTATATTTAATTTCATATAAATATTTAAAATATGCAAGTGATAGATTTTGGATGATTTTTATTTTTTTATTATCCCCCGGTGTTATTAGTTCAGCTTTAATTGTAAATAGTGCAGGTTTAATAATATTTGGTTTATTGTTATTTATATATCTTTATGAAAGGTTATCTAAGAAATATATTTATATACTTTTGGTCTTCTACTCCTGTATAAACAGTGGTTTTGTATATTTGTTTATCAGCTTGATTTTTTATTCATATTTTAAAAGAGATAAAATCTTCTTAGTATGGAATCTTTTATTTTTAGCTATTTCTATATATCTTTATGGGTTTAATATACATGGATTACCTAAAGGTCATTTTTTAGATTCACTAGGGCTATATTCTGCAATTTTTACACCAATGCTTTTTATATATATATTTTATATTTTATATAGAAGATTCTTAACAAAAGATATGGATATGTTATGGTTTATATCATCAGTGACTTTTGTGTTATCGTTAATATTGTCATTTAGACAAAAAATAGAGATAGAAGTATTTGCTTCATATTTAATTATAGCATTACCTTTAGCAGCTAAAACATTCTCTTCATCATATAGAGTTAGATTGAAAATATTTAGAAAAAAATATAGATATATCTTTATATTTTTAATTATTTTTCTTTTATTAAATAGTTTTTTTCTCTCTTTAAATAAAGAGTTATACTTATTACTTGAAAATCCGAAAAAGAATTTTGCTTATAATGTTCATATAGCTAAGGAGTTAGCAATTGAATTGAAAAAGAAAAATATTAATTGTATAGAAACTGGTAAAAAAATGTCACTTAGATTAAAATTTTATGGTATTAGGTCTTGTGATAAATATAAACTAGAAAAAAATGTTTTAAATAGAATAGATGGTGATATTGTTACTGTTAGTTACAATAAGAGGGTTGTATATAGGGCAATCGTTACAAAAATAAACAATAAATAAATCTATTTAAATATAAATATAAAGCAAATATAGATATTAAATAAGAATATGCTAGACTAGGCTTTAAATATCAAAATAGGGAGTTTCTATGGCTCAAAAAGCGATACGCGAATATGATGCTAAGTCTATCTTAGCAAAACACTGGGATAAATACTTTCCAGACTTTACTTATGCATATGAGACTGTTATGGTTCAAAATGGATCAGAACTACTTGAGGCTGCAAAGACTAAAGCTTGGTTAAATGAGAAAACATTAGTTGCAAAACCAGATATGTTATTTGGTAAGCGTGGTAAAAATGATTTAGTTCTTTTTAAAGATGCTAAGCCAGGTGATGTTAGTTTAGCAAAAGCTGCAAGCTGGATTGATGAAAAATCTTCAACTGAGCAAAAAGTTTATTTCTCATTTGATGGTGATACTCCTACTGGTGAGCCATCAGTTGATAAACTTACTCACTTCGTTGTTGAGCCATTTACTCCACATGAACAAGCTGAAGAGTATTATGTTTCTGCTACTTGTGTAGGTGATAATGATGTTATCTATATGTCTGCTGAAGGTGGAATGGAAGTTGAAGAGGGTTGGGATGAAAAAGTTACTGAAGTAGCATTCCCTATCACTGCAACTGAAGAAGAGATAGCTGAAAAAATTCGTGCTAATGTACCTGCTGATGTAGCTGATAAAGATAAAGCAAATTTTGCTGAATTTTGTATCGGTTTCTTTAGAGCATACCGTGAATTAAATTTCGCATATCTTGAAATCAACCCTTTTGTTATGCAAGGTAATAAAATCGAACTTTTAGATATGGTTGCTAAACTTGATGATACTGCTGGTTTTATGATGGTAGAAGAGTGGGGCGATGTTGAGTATCCTACTGCATTTGGTATGGAAGCTAAATCTCCAGAAGTTGAAGCTATCGAAGAAGCTGATGCTAAAACTGGTGCTTCATTAAAACTTACTTTACTTAAACCAGAAGCTAGAATCTGGACTATGGTTGCTGGTGGTGGTGCTTCAGTTGTTTATGCTGATACTATTGCTGATATGGCTGGAATCGATGATTTAGCTAACTATGGTGAGTATTCTGGTGGTCCAACTACTGGTGAAACTAAATTTTATGCTGAAACATTACTTGACTTAATGACTAGAGAAAAAGATGCTCAAGGTCGTGGTAAAGTTATGATTATCGGTGGAGCTATCGCTAACTTTACTGATGTTGCTAAAACATTTACTGGTATCATTCAAGCATTTGAAGTATATGCAGAAAAAATGAAAGCAGTTGATCTTAAAATTTATGTTCGCCGTGGTGGACCTAACTATGAAAAAGGTCTTAAAGATATTAAAGAAGCTGCTGATAGACTTGGTCTATATATCGAAGTTTATGGACCTGAAACGCATGTTACAGACATCGTTCGTATGGCACTAGAGAAGTAAGGAGAAAATATGGAACAATTATATACAAAAGACACACAAGCAATTTTTTGGAATAACAACAAAACTGCTATCCAAAGAATGTTAGATTATGACTATACTATCCAAAGAAAAACTCCATCAGTAGCTGCAATCGTTGCACCTACAAGTGGTAATAAGTTTGAAAAATTCTTCTTCGGTCCAGATGAAGTTATGATTCCATTATTTAAAACTACAGCTGCTGCTAAAGCTGCACAGCCTCAAGCTGATGTACTTTTAAACTTTGCATCATTTAGAACAGCTTATGATGTAACTATGGAGGCACTTGAAATTGGTGGTTTTTCATCTATGATGATTACTGCTGAAGGTATCCCTGAAAGACTTGCTCGTGGTATGAATGCTAAAGCTAGAGAATTAGGTGTAACTGTTATCGGTCCAGCAACTGTTGGTGCTATAACTCCGGGTGCATTTAAAGTAGCAAATATTGGTGGTACTATCACTAATATCGTTAATTCTAAACTTCACCGTGCAGGTTCTTGTGGACTTGTTACTCGTTCAGGTGGTTTATTTAATGAACTTTCTAACATTATAGCTATCAATGCTGATGGTATTGCCGAAGGTGTTGCTATTGGTGGTGATAGATTCGTTGGATCTGTTTTTATCGATAATTTACTTAGAATGGAAAAAAATCCAGCTGTTAAGTATATGATTCTTCTTGGTGAAGTTGGTGGTACTGAAGAGTATAAAGTGATTGAAGCAGTTAAATCAGGTGCTATTACTAAACCTATCGTTGCATGGTGTATTGGTACAATCGCTAAATATTACGATTCTGGTGTTCAATTTGGTCATGCTGGTGCTTCAGCAAATGGTGAGATGGAAACTGCTGAGTATAAAAATAATGCTATGAGAGAAGCTGGTATCCATGTACCAAATTCATTCAATGAACTTCCTGCTATGATTAAAACAGTATTTGAATCTCTTAATTTAGCTGAAATTCCTGAACCTGAGATGAGTGTTTGCCCAACTGTTAGAAGAAGTAAAGAGTTTATCTGTACTATCTCTGATGATCGTGGTGAAGAGTGTACTTATGCTGGTTTCCCAATCTCTAGTGTTGCTACTCCAGATACGGGTAAAGGTATAGGTGATGTTATCTCGTTACTATGGTTCAAAAAACAATATCCAAAATGGGCTACTGACTTTATTGAAACTGTAATGAAAACTGTTGCTGATCATGGTCCTGCTGTTTCTGGTGCTCACAATGCTAAAGTAACTGCTCGTGCTGGTAAATCAGTTGTTGAATCTTTAGTAACTGGTCTTTTAACTATCGGTCCAAGATTTGGTGGTGCTATTGATGGTGCTGCTGAGCATTTTAAATATGCTGATGATAACAACCTTTCTCCAAAAGAGTTCTTATCACATATGAAAAAACAAGGGATTCCAATTCCAGGTATCGGTCATAGAATTAAATCTCTTAAAAATCCAGATTTAAGAGTTACTGGTCTTATGAACTATGCTGCTGAACATTTCCCAGCAACTCCACTTTTAGACTATGCAAGAACTGTTGAAGCGCTTACTACATCTAAAAAAGAGAACCTTATCTTAAATGTTGATGGTACTATCGGTATCTTAATGGTAGATATGTGGAGAGCATTAGGTTATACAGAAGCTGAAATAAATGAATTTATCGCATCTGGTACACTTAACGCTTTCTTTATTGTTGGTCGTAGTATTGGTTTCATCGGTCATATTCTTGATGAAAAAAGACTTGCTATGCCAATGTATAGACACCCAATGGATGACATCCTTTATGATGTTCCAATGGCTGAAGAGATTAACTAATTATCTTTTCTCTATAAATTCTAAGGGTTTTATACCCTTAGAGCTATCTTTTACCTCTTATCTAATATTAAATAGATAAACTTATCATAAAACTCCATTTACTTCTGCAGGGGAAAATATGAAAAAATCATTTACACTAATCGAATTAATCTTTATAATTGCAATTATGGGTATATTAGTAGCTACCATAATCCCTAAAGTGAATTCAAATAAGCTTGATGAAGCAGCAATACAATTAGTATCACATCTTAGATATACACAACATTTAGCTATGATTAATGATAAATTTGATGCAACAGATAATGAGTGGTATAAATCAAGATGGCAAATTAGATTTACTGATGGAACATCCTCTTCACATTACAAAGTTGCTTATGCAATATTTTCAGATTTTGTTGGAACACATAGTGGACATCCAGAAACACAAGAGTTAGCAAAAGATCCTCTCTCCCATCAATATATTACAGGTGGAATTACAAATGGTGTTGAATATGATGATGATAATGTATTTCATACAGCAAATTTAGGTATAAGGTTTGGTATAGAAAGTATAATACTTTCATCCTCTTGTAAATACTATGGAAGTATGAGAATTGCTTTTGATTATTTAGGACGACCAATGAAAGGTAATTTAGCTTCAGATTCTTTTAATTCGGCATATATCGCATCAAATAGAATGGTAAGTGATAGATGTGAAATAATTTTAAAAAAAAATAATGATGAAATAATTATCGCAATAGAGCCTGAAACAGGCTATATCCATCTCTTATAAAAGTTAAAAACAAAAAAATCAAACTTCTTTTCTCACTTTAAGCTTTTATTAAGCCCCACTACCCTATAATTCCCATCCACAAACAGAGACACCTTGAATAAAGGGGTTAAGGGACACTTCGAGTTGAAGAGTTCAGAAAGTTTGCGATCATTGAAAACTAAGCAAGTAATAGACTT
>Ga0256842_1001627_pt1 | contig 17623 bp, 24 predicted proteins | sample 4559240metaG_FD_185973 | JGI IMG/M metagenome (GOLD analysis project Ga0256842, IMG submission 185973) | Hydrothermal vent microbial communities from Guaymas Basin, Mexico - 4559-240 | ecosystem: Environmental > Aquatic > Marine > Hydrothermal vents | place: Mexico: Guaymas Basin | collected...
AAATAAAGAATTTTTAAGATTTCCAAGCTATAATTTCACCCTAAACATTCCGGATTAGCTCAGCGGTAGAGTAGGTGACTGTTAATCACTTGGTCACTGGTTCGAATCCAGTATCCGGAGCCACACTAAACTCCCTAAATTACGACACTTCAAGAGATTAAGTTTTAAAATTTCTAACCTTTATCTAACCACTCATTGTAAAACTTTGTCAATCAACTATAAGACGACAAGTTCTCAAACTATTGAAATAATGTTTTACACTCTACTAAATGATATTTCAACTTATCTTTTTTAGTATTTATATTGTTGTTGTTCTCGTAATAAAAACATTTTTCATAGCCTTTATCTTTATTAAAAATCATTTTCCAAAAAGCAATAGGAACAGCTATTTTATTCTTGCCTATTCGTTTTGGATTAGAACCATAGATAACACCATTAACAACATTCACTTTCCCAAGTGATACTGCAATTTTTCTTTCAAGTTTTTCAGCTTTTATCCAAGTTTTACGATTAACTTTTGGAGCTTGTGGAATAATATTTGCCATTGAATAAGTTTTTCGTAATGATTTTTTAGAGTAATCAAATGAAGCATCATTTGCGAAGTGTCCTCTATCATATCCACTATGTGTATAATCTTTATTTTTACTTCTATATTTAGCAGGTATATTTTTTTCTGTATAAAAACTCATTCTCTTTTTGATATTAACTGCATTAACTTTATCTCCATAAAGTGTATAGGCAACATATTTTGCACCTTTCATCTTATAGTCATAGCATATTGTAAAGACTTGTTTGTCAATTATTTGGTTACAGTTTTGTTTGTTTATAAAGTCTGAAAAATCGTATGAAAATAAGCTTGAAAGAAGAAAAAGTAAGATGAAGAAGTATTTCATTGAGAAAACCTTGATATAAATTGATTGTTATAATATCAAAGTTTTCTCAATGTTAAAATTATAGTGTCATTATTAAGCACTTATTTTATTTACAATGGTGGGTTCAATCCAAATCTCCCTACCATCTTTATAATGTCTCCAATAACCCTTTCTTTCATGTTCTATTGGAGATTTATGGAACCTATGAGAATTATTTAAACCAGAAATATATTTTATTTTTACAAAATTACCTACTGTGTTTAAAATTGAAAATATTTTATTAGACTTTTTATACTCAATATTATTTAAAGGATTAAGATTTTTTTGTTTTTCTTCTTTTACACCTGTTCTTAATTGTTCTATTAGAGTGTTTTGTTCAGCAGTCAAGTTTTCAACTATTAAAAAATTTATTTTTGATTTTACAATCCACATTGATAAAAAATTTCTTATTTTAACAACAGTCATTTTTTGATTTTTAAAGACATACAAAAATAGTAAAGAAATAATGTTTGAACCTATTATATTTTTAGGTTCTTCATCCATCAAGCAGTATAATACAAAGTTTTTAAACTCTTTGTCTTGTGTAATATACTGAGTAAATTCCTTGGAAATCAAAGAAAAAGAAAGCATCATATGAATTTTTTCTTTATTTAAGACTATTCCTAAAAGTCGAGCAAAAAAATGTTTTATCTGTGCCATTTCTTCCATGTCTTCTAATAAGTTTTGTGTGCTGACAGATATATATTCATCTCTATGTTTTTTAAAACTTTTTTTCTTAGATTTTGAAAATCTTTTATATATCTCTTTGGAATTCTCTACTTTTAAAGCATTATCAGCTACTATTTTTTCAAGACTAGGTAAGTGTTTTTTTGACATATTATTTTGTAATTTAGACATTATATTGTTCCTTTGATATTTTTAATTGCATTATTTAATTCTTCATAATTAAGATTGATATTAAGATAAGAAACACCATCACCAGTTTGAGAGTATTCTAAGTTAAGCATATAGATAATTTCTCTGTATGTAGGTATATAGGTTGTGTTTTTTAAAATACCAACTACACCAAAGTATAAGTTTTCAGTATTGTTAATCCATAACATTACATTCCAAGTTTCACGGTTTGTCCAACCTAAATATTGACTATTTTTTTCTTTAAATTTATTCATTTTTTTCCTTTTAAATTATTTATATATAGTTATAAGTCAGTTTCTAACTGACTTTGAGAATTAGCTAAGAGCTTAATTCTCTATGTTTAGAAATAAAACCGTTTAGTGATATATTATTTGTTTTTTCTATTTCTTCTAAAAGATGCTTGTTCTCTTTATAACTTCCTACTTCCTCTTCATTTAGCACCCAATATTTTAATTGACAAAATAAATCTAAAATATCTGACTCTGGATTTGTATCCCAAAAATTTTTATTGAAATATGTGTTATATGTTTTTCTGACTTTATCGTTATTCATAAAGACAATCCATTCTAAAACATCGTTTATTGAGGTGTTATATTCTATTCCACTTTCTTTTTGACAGAAACGATAAAATTGTTTATCACTTCTAATTTCTGATAATTGACTATCTACACTTCCTAAAAGAAAGGGTATTCTCATTCTATTTCTTCCACTATTTAACACTAATTTATATTCTTCTTTTGTAAAATTCATTTTTTTCCTTTAAATAATTTTTATATTGTTTTGAGCCATCAACTACCACTCCGTCCGTAATATTTATATATTTCTACATTTCACACCTCCATAGTAAAGTCATTTAAGACACTCTCTCAATAGTATGAGGTGTATAAGTAGGGTTATTCAATACTTTTGTTGAAGTATCTACTCCTTGGATACGAGACATAATAATTTCAATACTTTTTTTAGCTTTTGTGCCGTTTTTGTATTCAACATCAATTTTTAAATAATCAAGGTTGTTATCTTGTGAAAATTCCTCAATTATTGGGTTATGATTGTTGTAATAAATAACTGGATATTTAGAGTTTTTTATTTTTGTAAGAAGTGGTTCTTGTTTAAACTTGTCAGTCCCATAGTTATAACCACTTGTTTTAAGAGCTTTGAGTTTTTGTAAAGTAAATTCAGTATATGGACTGTCGTGTAAAACTAATACATTGGTATTGTTTTTAATTTTATTATGAACACTTTCGTATCCTGATACAGAAAACTTCATATTAACAACATTGAAAATTTGATGAAAAATCTCAACTTTATTGATTAGCAGAGGAATTTTTTTAAGTTTTGGTAAATCAAAGATATAACTAAATTTATTAGTTTTTTCAATCTCGTCATACTTCAACATACCACCTTGAGTATTTGATACTAAATACATAAAGTATGCAGCTCTTTTTGGGTTCATTCTGTTTAGTTTTTCAAGTTTAGAAAACTCATCATGGATATGCTCAAACCACTCTTTCCCCTCCTCTTTTGTTTCAGGATAGTATTTTCCAAATAATTGAAAATATTCTAAATCTATTGAAGATAAATGTCTTTGAACTTGTTTTGGTTTCTTTTGAATTTGTCTATATGTATTGATAAGAGACTTGTTAATATCACTTAAATATATGTTTTTAATGCCGTGCTCAATTAAAAGTGGAAGTGAGTTATACACTGAACCAAATCCACCAAGAAACATTTCATAGTAAGTGTCTATATCTGGATTTGTAAGTAAAAAAGATGCTACTAAACTTTGTTGCTTTAGTTTGTGGTTTTGTTTTCCACCACTCCAAACAATAGGGGTAAATCTTTTTGTATCACTACTATCTGAAAAGCTATCAAAGTTGATAATATTATTATTTTTATTTTTTAAATATTGTTTGATCTCTTTTTTACTCATAGATAAAACTTTATTGAGCAACTCCTCATCTTTTGAATATTTTAAAAGTGATTGGTTGATATACATATATTGAGATGTGTATGTTTTTTCTATATTTTCTTCAATGATAGGTGCTGTTTTTTCAACTACCTTTTTTTGAAATATTCTAAAACCTTTTTTTGAAATATTCCCAGTGATGTGGTTGATTTTTTTCTTTACAATTTGAAGCAGTGATTTTGATAAATTTTTCATTTTTTTCCTTTATTATTAAGCTACTAACACAGTATTAGAGAGATAATCTGCAACATTTACAACTGGAAATAAAACTTTTCCATTCTTACCAGTTCCAACTTTTGTGTATTCAGGGATACCCTCTCCCTTGACTATGTAGTTATTGATTGAAGATACGGATACTTTTAAAACTTGGGCAAGTTCTTTTTTTGTAAGGGTGTATCCGAATTGTTGTGTCAAATCTTCATATATGATTTTTTGGAAACCATCATTTCTCATTTTGTAGCCTTTTTATGGTTTTGAACAAGCTTTATTTTGTTCTTAACCGTATTATTGAGCAAGAAAAAAACAATGGAATTATTTTTATGATTAAGGTTTATGGGTGTGTGTTTGAGAATAAAAATGTAGAAATCAAAGGTGTATTAGTGCTTTAAGTGCCGTAATATAGGGGTGTTTTTAAGAAAATAAATTCTACTATGTTGAGATGTTGATTTTGCGAATAATTAGGTTTTAGGGGGTGTTTTTTTAAGTTTTATGTAAGAAAATGTTTTTTAAATAAAGTCTATTTTGGCGATTTTAATACTTGTCAGGACAATATTTTTGACAATATTTGTCATGCTGTTCTAATAATGCAAGCACTTCCTCATTTTGTGAATTAAATAAATTTACAAATATTTCTTCGCTTATCGTGATATCTTTTGAAGCAATGAGTTTTAATATCTCTATATTGCTTGATAAAGACAGCTCCTTATGTTTTGTTTCAATAAAAGGTTGAGCATCTTCATTTTTAATAAGTTCCATTGTAATGAAATCGTTATCTTCTTCATATAGTTTTTCTAATATATAATCATTTAAAAGAGGACTTTGTAAAAGTTGCAGTTTTAATGTGTCTCTATCTAAATCAAATATTGTGTCTATCTGACTGTAATCAAGAGAATAGACATTTTCAAATATTAGCTCAAAAATATTTTCATTAAATAGCTCTATATTATCAATGATAAAATCAAAATATTGTTCGTAATCTGCCTTTACTATATCTATAATATTTACATCTTCAATATATGGATTTAAGAGAAGATTTTTATTTATACTGACATTGTCATTTTTCAATAAATCATATATTATTAACTGACATTCAACTTCTTTTGAAAGTTCAATCAAATCCTCTTCATTAAAAGAAAATTTATTTTTTAAATATTCTGTGCAAGTTATAATGTCATCTTCTCCCATTAAAGATGTTGAACAAGTGCATTGAACTATATCTTTTGTTGAAGTTGAAAAATAATTAAAAAAATTATCACTAGCAACAGTTTCTATCTCCTCCTCACTTAAATTTGCTAAATCAATATCAAGGGCAATATTTTCTGTATTTTTAGAGGGCTTCTTGGTTTGTGATTTTTTTGTTTTGAGTGTTTTATATTTAGTATTAACATCTTTGAGTGTCTTATCTTGTATAAATTCATAAAATGTTTCTCGTTGCTCCTCTTGATACTGATATATTTCACTTTCATCTATATAGTCATCAGGGATTTCTATCCCTATCTCTTCTGCTCTTTCTCGCCAATCACTATCTGTAATATCAAGTTCTATGAGTTTTTTAAGAGTAGATTGTAGTTTTTTATCTTCTTCTTGATTGTGTTGAATAAAGAGTGATAATAAATCTTCTTGATATAAGTTTTCTTGGTATATCTCATTGAGTAAAGCTGTTTCATCATTTATCTCTAATGTGTTTAAAGTGTGTTTTCCAATTTCACTATAAAGCTTGATAAAAATAGATTTAATGTTGTCATTCATATCATAGGTAAAATCTAAACTATAAAGATTGATAGTGTTAAACTCTCTATGTATGCGAGAATATATTTTTATTGCATCTGTTAGTTTTGCTTTTGATGGGCTACCTTGTTCTAAAAGTTGAGCATAATTCATTTCATATAGTTGTTTATATGTTAGTTCTATAAGTTCTTGTTTTTTATCTTCAAACATTTTATTATTAGTTATAACAAGTTCGTTATCTACAAAAAATATATCTAATAAGGACAATAGCCCTCGATTTTCTTGTTCTATGTAATGTTTATAGTTGTTCCTTGCTAATCTATCATACTCTCCACTATATGCATCTTTGTATTCTCTTGATTGCAAAAATTCACTTCGTAATTTGAACTTCTCATCTATATCTTTTGGCTTTTTTTTCTTTAAAAACTGTGTAATTTGATTTTCTGTAAAATCACTTAATCTTTGTGTATCTTTTGAAATCAATGCAAAGTCAATTAACTTGGATAACTTTTTTTGTAGATTACTTATTATTTTTTGAGATTGTTTAGATGTCTGTCGTATGAGTGTAATATACTCAATTATTTGTTCTTGATTTTCAATAAAACTCTTGTATGATGGGAAATGGGTTGAAAGCATAACAATAATATTTTTCAACTCAAATCTATTAAGATTATTTACATTTTTCAAAATATCTTTTAATTTAAAGAAATAATTTTTTTTAAAATCTTTGATTTTTTCTCTATCATAGATTACTATACATAAATTATTTTGAATATGACTGTGATACTCGTCCAAACTTTCTAATGATACCAATGAAGCATTTACCCGTTGAGTATGAGATATTTCAAACTTCAATACTACAAAATTGATTTTTGGTGTAATGATTTTAAGTAGCTGTTCATAGGTAATTTTATTTATAATCATAAAGTGATTATATCTTTTTTTGTTAAAGCCTAATACCTCTTGAATGGCTGATATCTTGATTGTTTTCTTGTTTGGATTTATCCTTATAAAAAGATATCTTCTCTTGAATAAGCTTTTTAAGATTTGGCATAATCTCTCTTGCTATCTTCATATCGTGTTTAATTGTTTGAAATTTTCTATAAACCTTTTTACCTATTTTAACCATTCTTGATATTTTAGTATGAAGATTTGAAATAATTTTATTTTTTTCTTTTATGTCATTTTCTAATGTATCAACTTTTTTAAGTAGTTTATGGTTCTTACTTCTACTCTCTTGGACTTCACTCATAAGCTGATTTTTCTCTTGTAAATATCTGCTTTTAGTGTCTTGTTCTGATTTTAATTTAGTTAAATGGTTGTTGTCTTTGGTGGTTATCTCTTTTTGGTGCATTTGTGAAAGATGAGAAATTTTATTTTGCATATCTTGATTATGGTTTTTATGAAGATGTTCAAGCTCCTTTTTGTGTTGTTCTTCCATCTCCAAGATAGTATTTTCAAGAGTTTTAATATCATTAAGTGTTAGGATTGTTTCTGTCGCTTCTGCTAAAACCTGATAAAGCATAGGTTTTATTTTTTCTTTGATAAATGTATCTCTGTTAAAAGTTGGAGTATCTTGGATTTTTGCTAAAATAGGTTTAAATAGTTGATAGTGTTCTTTTTTAAGTTGCTGTTTGTTGAGTTGTTCTGTGTGTTTGATTTTAGCTTCTTTTTTCTTCAACTGTTCTAATGCTTTTTCTCTATCTGCAATAGTTTCATTTAAAGTTTTCAACCCATCCATCTGTTGTTTATATACTTGATTAAGTGATTTTACCTCTGTTTTTAAATCTCTTCGTAATCCTTGATATTTTTTAATCTCTGCTTGTTTAGCTTTATGTAGTTTCTTTTTTTCTTGGTTAGATATGTTTAATGCTGTAATATCCTTTTTGCTATCTTTTAAACTTTGTATAATCTGTTCATACTCACTAATGGTGGTATCAAGTGAAAGTTTTTGAGTTTGTAAATCTTCTATCTTCTCATACTCTTTTTTACTTTCATATAATCTTGACAACTCCTCACTAACTTCTTTTTTACTGATTTGAATATCTTTTAAATCTTCAAGGTTATACTCCATATCTTCAATATTAAAATTTACTTGATTTGCAACATATTTTTCATTTTCAAGGTTTTGCTGTTCTTCAACATAAGCAGTAGTTTTTAAGTGTGTTTTGTTGGAATTTCTCTTATCTTCTCCCCTTACAAATCCCAAGTCTTGAAAAATATCTGCTGATAAATCTTGCATATCTCTAAAATCTTGTTTTTGTAAAGACCGTAAAACTGTCTTTTGTTTGGAAAAATTGTAATTTAAAAAAACTATATGTGCATGTATGTTTTCCACCACTTCCGAACCCTCAACTACACCCATACTATTTTTTATATTTTTAATATACCCCTCATCAAGGTGCATATCAATATGAATAGGTTCAAATCCATACTCTTTTTGAACGGCTATTGCCATCTCTTTGAAATATTCTAATAATAATCTGTCTCCATCTTCATATCCTAAAATCTCTTTGGCTTTGGAGTGGGAGAGTGAAACGACTTGCTCAATGATATGATTGCCTCTATCTTTGTATAAGTGCTGTTTCTTCTTTTTATAGATAGCTTCCATCTCTTGATAAAACTCATTAAAACTTTGAGTGAGGTTTTGAGTTTCATTTGAGCCAAACGAATATGATAAATTCTGCATTATTTCATAATCTGTAATTTCTCGAAAATATTTGTCTTTATCTTGTAAGTTATCATTATGTGCATTGATTTTATCAATCAATAATGTTTTAACTTCCATCAACCTTTGATTATGTGCTTCAATATCATCTAATTTTTGAATTTTTCCATAACTGGTTCTGGAGCTGATATATGATTTGTTGTCCATCCTTTCCCTTTGTGTTTTTCGCTCTTGTCTCTTTGGAATGTTTCATTCCTTTTACTTTTCTTTTTTTCTAAAAAAGGAACACCGAAACGAAGTGTAGAGATTAGAACTCGTAGAGTGCTTTCGTGTGTGAAAGCACCCCTCACATTACTATAAGATATAAATTAGATTATTTTTAAGGTGCAGGGAAAATTTAGGAGAGAAAAATTAAAATTTTAATCTCCCAATCCTTTTGGTTTTTTCTTTTTTGGTGTAGGTTCATTATTTAATTCAAGTGGTATATCTCCTAACATTTCAAGTATTGCAAAGTAGTCATTCATAAAACTTTTCATAAAAAATAGCAACATCATTTTCTGTCCTTTAATGCTTCGACAGCTTCTGTAAGATTATTTTTCATTGTCTCTTTTGTATCATCTGAATAGTGTTTGTCATTGTCAATAATTTTTAAACCCTCTTGTAGATACTCCTCTAACTCTTCAATTTTTTTAATCATATTTTTATCCATTTTAAGCCTCCATTTGTAATAAATTATTGATTATTTGTTCATCTGTATGAATTTCATTTATAAGATTTTTATCTTTAAAATGTTTTTTATAGCCCTCTGTTTTTAACATTTGATTTGTCTCTTTTAACTGCTGTTTAGTCGTTTTTTTAATAGATAGTTGTATGTAAGATATTTTTACTTTTTTACCTTTGGGTGTTCTTCTTTTACTCTCTTTATTTTCTAATATAGATATTTCAATATCACTTATAGTATTAACGATTTTCAAGTTTCTATGAAGCACTTTAAGAGCCTCTGACATATACTTATAGTTTGATATGAATAATTTATTTAACAAATCCAAGCTCATTGGTGGGGTGTATGATTGTTTTTGAAAAGATTTACAATATTCATATAGCCGTATAGCATTTTTAGTTTTAAACTTGCTTTGATACTCTAAATTTAATTTTGTAAAATAACCAAAATTGCTATTTATAATAATTTGGTGCATAGTGTGGTTAATCTCTATCTCATACATTTTTTGGTGTTTATTGTTGATATCTTCATACTCTTTTGAATACTCGTTAATAAAGCTAACTACAACATACTCTTTTTCTCTTTCTTCATTTACTCGCACATTTTTAAGTTCTATTGTTTCTTTGAGTTCATTTAATGATTTTTTTATCATTTTGCTATAATTGTTATACTTTTCTATACCCATCCATTTTTTTAATTGGGTTTGTGTGAATTGAAGTCGATAAAAATCTAAACTATCATATTTTAAGCTGTCTTGGTTCTTTTTGTCTTTACGGATTTGCACTTGGTAATAAAGTTCATTTAACAATCTCATACTTTCAAGTGAGAGATTGGGCATATTGTGTATGACTTCATTTGCCTTGTGTATCATCTTCTCATTTTGGGCAACTACTGCAAAATTATCTGCTATATTGGCATCTGTTTTTAAATTAAATAACTTACTCATATTGAGCCTTTAACTCTTGAAGTTCTTCTACTTCATTGCTTATATTCCTTTCTATATACATTTTTGTCCTTTTTTAATAAAAAGCTATTGATTAACTTCTTATGCAGTATTACTATAATATATTTTGTCATTTATGTGAAATAAAACAAAGATACAAAATATAAATTTGAGTGTTGCTTATTTTGGTGGCACTCTAAATTCCACTATCAGGGGAATGACAAAGAAGCCTACTACTTTTGACAAAGATTTTATTATTTAGACAAAGCTCTATTAGGCAAATGACAAAGATTTTTATTTTTTACCCTCTTGATAGCTTGTTATTTTGGTGTAATATTAGATTTTTCATTTATACTCTAAAGAGTTAAAAGATAAAAAAGATAAAAGATAGTGAAAGCAATGATAATTCTTTATTTTTTCAATATGGTTAATGATATTTCTTGCGAGATAGAAACAAAATCTCAGCCGATTTTGTGAGTATCTCTCTCAGTTTTTTTTCTTTTAGTTTAAGTTAGTGGCTTTTATGGTTGTGTATAGAGTTTTAAAAAATAATCAATTATTAAAATTAAAATCCTCTATATTGTTAAAAGTTGGATGTGGATAGTCTTGAACTTTACACCATTTATAACCATCTTTACGATAATATCCAGTAAGTTTTTTTACTTTGATTTTAGCAAGATTACATCCCTCATAGCTCCCACTTATAGCCCATAAATCATAATGTTTTTTATCTTTGATTTCATGGTTATATTTATAAGTTTGAGTTTGATATATTTTTAAATTGCCGTTGATAATCGTGTAGTTATAGATGCTTCCAGTCGTTGCATTTTTAACCAACCCTTTTTTATTAAAAATTAGAGTATAAGCTTCGCCACGATTTTTACTAAACTCTTTCCCAAAAGTTGTAAAGCCATTTAACTTCTTACTTGATACTTCCCACACTCCCAATATATTATTTTTAGAGAATGATTGTGCTTGTAATAAAGTTGTAAATGATAGTAAAATCACTAATATTAAATTTTTCATAGTTTTATATTCCTTTTTAAAATATTTGTTAAATATAGGGTATTTTACCCTATATACTCAATCCTCTCTTTTTTAATATCTTCATAAACATAAGAGCCATCTTTATATACTTCATTAACTCTTGAAACAATAAAGAAGATAGATTTATCCTCTTTATCCCAAAAATTGAAATCATGCTTTAAAAGCCGTTCTTGTCTTCTTTTAGCATTATCCAAAGTATCAACTTTTATAAAGTCAAAAATTAAATAATAAAAATATTCTTCCCCTTTGATTTTATCATCATATAGACTTAACATTTTCAACCTTTTTTATTTAGTTAGAAATTTTTTCTCTTGTTTTAGTTTTAACCTCTTGGCAACCATATTTAGCTTTTATATCTTCCATAGATTTTTGTTTTAGGTTTCTCCCTTTCATCTCTCCGTAATACCATTGTTTTTTCTTACTTGCCCACTTAAAGCCAAGTTCCTTTAAAGTCTCCTTGATTGGTTTTGTGTCTCCTTGTAGCCAAATCCAACTCCCCACTACTTCGATAATAATATTTTCATAGTGAAGAATTTTAGATATTATTTTTTCAAGTTCTATATCAAACTCACTATCTTTGGCAAAGTTAATACCATTTTCCAATATGTTGTTATATACAGTATTTAGTATTTTAAAAAGTTCTGTTGAACCTCCAACATCTGGGTGTAATTTACGAGCCAGTGTTTTATATACCTTTTTTAATTCGTTAATACCATCTATATTTGCATTTATAAACTCTTGTTCTATTTGTGATTGTGTCATCTCTTGTCCTTTAAAATTTTTACCTTTTTGAAGATTTTTGAGGGGATTTTTTTCTTCTAAACTCCCTAATTTTAGGAACTTCAAACAAATCTCTTAATCTTTTTAAGGTTTTACCTCTTCGTGAGTTTCATCGGGTTTTTGTAGGAATGAAGGGAATAGATTTTTACTTATAACAACCTATAAATAAGCATTTATTTTAGGTTAGTATCTGTAAAGAATATATTAGAATGAAATGAGAAAAAAATTGAAACTTACAAGTGGTAATTTAAAAAGATTATTGATTTGGTTGTAGTTGTGGTGTGCTAACAAAAATTAGGGAGTTTAGAAGATTGTTTTAGTGGAAGTGATTGAAAATCACATTCTTAATTTAACAATGATAGATTACCAACTTTTCCCTTTGTGTTCTTCTGCTTTTAGTTTATTCTCTTTTTGAGACTTATATTGATATTGTGCTTGTGCCATATATTTATCATGATCTTCTTTTGTTTTAGCATTTTTAGCTTTTGCATAATACATATCTCCATCTTTCTTATTTTTTTCAGCACGTTTTTTAAACATGTCTGATTGATTTTTATAATGTGACATAACAGTATTCCTATATTAATTATGCTAAAATTATAACATAACTACTAAGGAGTATATTTATGGATCTATGGAAAACTGTTAGAAGTGTTGCAAGTTTTGCCTTTGATACATTGGAAAGTATGAACGAGAAACATCAAGAAACAATCGAAAAGATGAAACAAAAAAGTGATGAACAGTTGTTTGACATGGTTGATGGAAAGACAAACAATAAAGCTAAATATGCGGCAAATGAATTAAAGAATAGAGGATATAGTGAAAGTTCAATAGCAACAATGATGAAAAGTAGTGTAGAAGAACTTTAAAGTTTTATATTTCTAAAAGCGATAGTTAGCTAATATTTGTCTCTATAAAAAAAGGAGATACCATGTCAGGAAAAATAAATTTACCTCACAGTTGCCCTAAGTGTGGCAAAACAGCTAAAACAGCAGTTGAATTAGATGAAAAGTTTGGATATAGAACTATTAACGGTAATGCAACGAATCAAAGTTGGTGTAAAGAGTGTAGATCTAAATAATAATTAAATATTATTATTTAGAATGTCCTCTAAAATAGATTTTGATAACATATTCAGGTTTAAAATGTAATCAAGTTCATTAAAGGCTTCCCTAAGAGGTAACTTTGATGTATTCCAACCCAATCCATCAGTAATCCACATAAATTTAAAATTTGACTTCGTCCAAAATTTATACATCTCTTGATATTCTTTTGCAGTTGATTTGAGTTTAGAACCTCCACCACCATAAAAGTTTGTTTCAACTAAATATATTGATTTCCTAGTATCAATAACAAAATCAAGTCTTCTTGAAGATTTATCAACGGGTAAATCTATATTCCATTGTTTTTTTAATTCTTTTGAAGTGGCTTCTTTTAAATATCTCCACTGATGTTTATTACATATATTTTGAATAAAATATTCAACTATATCTTCCATTGTATGACCAGAACGATTTTTACGACCATTTGTGTCCATACCAGCCTCTGTTCCTATGACATAATCAACTAAATTTTTTATCTTTTTATTCTTGACTAAATCTAAAAAACCAGAATATTTTAAAAATTCAATAGCCTTATCTATATCTTCATTTGATAAAGTTGATTGAGTAAAATCAAAATGTTTAAATGTAAAATCATCTAAATTATAAGAATGTAAAATAGTAAATTTATTTTCTCTATTTGCAAGTAAAATAGGAAATACTTTTAATATATTTGGTTGCTGTTGAAGAAGATTTTTTAGTACATCTTCAATATTATCTTTTCCAATAATTACATTTAATGTGTTTAAAGAGATCTCTATATCATTAAGGTTATCAAATACTTTATCCCAATTGATAAAATAACTCCAAGTTCGATTTGAAGGTTGAAAAGTGTCGATTAAATAATCAAATACTTCATCAGCTGTTTCGCATGATATTCTATCTTTATATATTTTACTTGATTTCATAATATCTCCGTTTTATAATTTTTAATAATCAATTCACTAACTTTACCACGTTTAGCACTTTTACTGTTAATCATTCGAGTAGCCCAAACTCTATTTATATAAAAATCTTTATATAAATTATCAAAAAAGTCATCTTGTTCATCGATATTTTTTGGATCTGAATTACTTAGCATTATAAATAAATTGCTGTTTTTTGAAATTTTTTGAAAATATTGAGCAAGTTCTATTTGATGTGTATCATCAAAGTCATATTTACTATATGATGTAAAACTTGAACTTATATTTAATGGTCGATAAGGTGGATCAAAATATATAAATGTATCTTCTAAAAATTCTTTTGGTATTTTTTCATAACTTGTATGTTCAATTTTTGTATTTTTTAATGATTGAGAAACTTTGAATAGATTATCTTCATCTAAGATTTTTGGATTTTTTGGTTTAGAAAACGGAACATTAAATTCTCCTTTTTTATTTACTCTAAATAAACCATTAAAACATGTCTTATTTAAAAAAATAATTTCAGAAGCACGTTTTATGTGCATGTCATTAAGTATTTCTAAATCAAAAGTATTGACATTTTTGTTAAAATCTTTTCGGACTTGATAATACAATTCACTTCGTTCATCTTCATCTTTACAATTAAAAAACTTATTTGAAATTGTTTGCAATTCAATAATTAAATCTTCTACATGATTTTGAACAACTTTATATAATAAAATCAATTCAATATTTAAATCACTAATATATGATTTTTCAATATTATATTTTTCTATTAAGTGAAAAAATACTGCTCCTCCACCAAAAAATGGTTCTGCATATTTTTTAATTGTTCCATTTTTGATGTCAAGAGCTAAAAGATTATCAATTTCAGATAACAATTGTCTTTTACCACCTGCCCATTTTAATATTGGTGTTGCCATCTATTTCCTTTAGCGATATACTTTCATAAAATTATTTGGAGTTCATAATGAAACCGTATTTTACCCAAGATAACTTTTCTCTATATAAGTCAGATTGCATTGAAGTATTAAATACATTAGAGGAAAATTCTATTGATATGATTTTTGCAGATCCACCTTATAATTTATCCAATAATGGATTTACTTGTAAATCTGGTAAAATGGTTAGTGTCAATAAAGGTGATTGGGATGTTAGTAATGGAGTTCAGAACGATTTTGAATTTCATTTAACATGGATTGAAGCATGTAAAAGAGTATTAAAACCAAATGGAACTATCTGGATTTCTGGAACATACCATTCAATTTATGCATGTGGATTTGCTCTTCAATTACTTAATTATCATATTTTGAATGATATATCTTGGTTTAAACCAAATGCTGCTCCAAATTTAAGTTGTCGATTTTTTACTGCAAGCCATGAAAATATAATATGGGCAAGAAAATCAAAAAAAGCTAAACATACTTTTAATTATGAAAGTATGAAATATGCTAAATGGCATGAAACAGATTTTATAAAAAAAGAAGATAAACAAATGCGTTCTGTATGGTCAATAACTAGCCCAAAAAAAGAGGAAAAAAAATTTGGAAAACATCCAACTCAAAAACCCGAACAATTACTTGAGCGAATTATTTTAGCTAGCACTAATGAGCAAGAAACAATTTTAGATCCATTTAATGGTAGTGGAACTAGCGGTATTGTAGCAAAAAAACTAAACAGAAACTATATTGGAATTGATTTAGACAAAGAATTTTTAGATATAAGTATTAAGAGATATCTTAATACTTAAAAACCTAATGGTTGCATAATTTTATCAAGATCGTACCATTTTTTTCCATAACTAAACTTTGAAGCTTCATATGGTGAAAAGTTTAAAATTAGTGTTTGATGCATTCCTAATCTTTTTATTCTCTTTTTAAGTTTTGCATATTGTTTATTTTCTTCTGCAATCATTCCTGCATAAATCACACTAAACCATTGTTCTATTAAAATTTGATCTTCAATATTATATGTCGATACAATACTGTCTATTAAATCTAATACATTTTGTTCAATCATATTTGTTGTCATATCATAGATAGAGACAAAATCATTATATACCTTATTGTTAGGGTATTTTAATGATATATTTTTCAAGTCGCTAAAATATTCATTATCAAATGGTGCTTTTTTAGAGCCATCACTCTCAACAACATATACACACCAATTATCAAATTTTCCTTGATCGAAAATTACTTTCCTATTATGTTTTAATTCTTTTATCAATATCAAAGCACACTCCTTATGTAGGAGTATATAAAAAAATAAAAAGAATTGCAAGAAACTAGAAATCTAAATTATCAATCCCCTCTCTTTTGATTTTATCTCCCATTTTAGAGTATCTCATAGTCATTCGTAAATCTCTATGGTGCATCAATTTCTGAACAGTATAAATATCAACTCCACTATTTACAAGTATAGAGCCAAAAGAGTGTCTTAAATTATGTCCTACCATTCTATTTTTTAAATCTTTTTTATCTATTTCTTGATTAAATAGCTCATCTAAAATAGGTTGGATTTTTCTTTGAGAATAATATCTTCCTCTGTTTTTATCTTTACTACCATCTGTAAGTAATAAAGTAGAGTTTATGCTTTTAGCATACTCAACTTGTTCTTTTAATATATCAAAATACTTATCATTGATATACCCATAATATGATTTATCATTTTCATTTTTTCTATCTTCTAATTTAATGGTTTTATTTTTTAAATTTATATCTTTGGTTTTGATATTTACAACAACATTCATTCTTGCACCAGTTAAAACACATAGTAAAATACACAAATAAACATTTCTATCTTCAATATTTTCTTTGGTATAGTCCAAAAGCATTGTTACTTCCTCTTTATCCAACCATCTCTCTCTCGTATTGTCAAATTGAAATTTTTCAATATCTTCTGTTATATCTTTCCCATTATAAATATCTTTTTGTCTTGCAAATTTATAAACCATTCTAATAACATCAAGGATAGTATTTAATGATTTTAGAGACAATGCATCTGTTGGACTTTTTCTGTGTATTTTAATCATATCTTCAACATTTTCTTGTGTAATTTTATCAATGGGGATATGTCCTATAAATAGCTTTACTCGTTTATTATATGTTCCAAGATAATTATCATAAGTTTTCGTTTTAAGTTTATTGGCTATCTTATAATCTATAAATTGGTGCATAACTTCATCATAAAGTGGAACAGTTCTTTTTTGTCTTCCCATTTTTTGAGTATCTTTTTTTTCAATATTATGAACTTCATTATATTTTTTATTTCTTGCTATTCTCGCATCACTTACTCCATAGCCATTATTTTTAGTTCCTACTTTGAACCATTGAACTTTTCCATTGATTTTTAAAGTATAGTAATAAGCTATATCATTGTTCTTTAATTTGTTTTGATATAATCCAGTTGAGTTTGAACCTTTGATTTTTTCCATCTTCTTTATCCTTATGTAATAAAGATGATAGCAGGAAATAGCAAATATTTCTAACCTTTTTCTAACCACTCGTTAGAAAACTTTGTAAAACTTTGAAATATAAGATAAGAATAAAGATAAATTAAATGATATATATAGTCCTATATATAGGGATTTATGGAAGACATTACAAGAGTTTATAAAACTTTGCAATATATATGGTTAAAAGTTCGAATCCAGTATCCGGAGCCACACTTCAAAAACCCCTAAAACAAATAATTGACAATCTGTCATAATTCTTCATATTTCTTATTTTTTTATTTATACTTCTTTTAAAAATCACAAAA
>Ga0256842_1001628_pt1 | contig 17600 bp, 9 predicted proteins | sample 4559240metaG_FD_185973 | JGI IMG/M metagenome (GOLD analysis project Ga0256842, IMG submission 185973) | Hydrothermal vent microbial communities from Guaymas Basin, Mexico - 4559-240 | ecosystem: Environmental > Aquatic > Marine > Hydrothermal vents | place: Mexico: Guaymas Basin | collected...
TGTCTAATACTCCACTATTAAGATACTATGAAGGGCTGTTTCTGTATAGATTCAGCCCTTTTTATGGCTTCTTTTTATTCGAAAAGTTGATATTTTGTAATAACAGAACTAATGAGAGTATTATCTTTATTATACTTGTCAGATCTTACAAGTAAACCTTTTTCGTTGTATGTTTTGATAGTTCTCGATATTAAAGAGCCGTTACCATTATAACTTTCTTCAAGAGTTTCTTTATTATCCTCATTGTATTTGTGATTTCGGGTAATAATCACCTGTTTGTTTTTTCCGTAAACAATAGATTCCAAAGTTTTACCCGCTTTATTAAACATGTATTCATGTGCCCAACCAATCGATCCCGATTTCTTGTAGAATAGCTCTTTTAGACTTGTTTTTTTACCATCTGTATCAAAGGTGTAAATTGTGCTTTTTTGAATAATTAAATTGTTAAACTGGTAATTCTCAGAGCGTTTATCATTCAAATAAATACTAGAATCTTTATAGGTAAGCCTGTTTTGAATATTAAAGTATTCTCGTAATATTGGATGATTATTTTTGTCAAAAGTTATTTTTCTTTTTGATATTTTACCATTCTCATCAGTTAATCGTCGAATTATCACATAAGAGCTATCGGCATTATACTGTTTTAGTTCGCAAACTTTTGTTTCTTTCTTTGGTTTTTCTTCTTCTCCTTCTTCGTTACAAGTATAATTCCAGCTGTGTTTAAGTTGTCCTTTTTTGTAATAACGAGTTGTTTTCTTGTCCCAATTTGGATAGTAACTATATTCCCATTTATTTCTAACTTGGTTACTGTCTTTTCGGTAAGTCCATTGAGCTGTAATAATACTGTCTTGATATATAGCAATAGCTCTACTTTGAAATTTATTATTCCAATACGAATCTCTTTGTGTTAGTTGATTATATTGGTTGAATTTATTGATAGAGTGAGAATAATGCTTACCCTTATACCACCTTTTGTAATCGGTTTTATTATTATTGGAGTCGTATTCGTAAATGTTATGAGAAGATTCTTTTCCTTTGTTAAAGCTGATATATTCAATTAAATACGACCTGTTATTGAATGTTCTTATTACTCTACTATTTTCAATGACTCTTTTCCCATGTCTCTTATAGGTAATAACAGTAAGGTCTTCTTCTTTTATTTTATGTTTTCGAATATTTCTAATGTCATACGAATTTGTATCCCAACTTTTGACATAGTATGGGTAGTTGCCTTGAAAATTCTTTGACGAATTATTACTGACATAGACAATTTGCGAGTAACTGCTTAGAGCAATAAAATTAAGAATCAAAAAAGTTGCTAGGCTTCGGTTTTGTTTTTTCATACTTCGGTTTTGCTATATAGTAACTTATAAACGTAAAAAGTTACATCTATATTACCTTTTTTTATATCGCTTTAACTCTGTCGGCTTAATAATAAGCATAAAAAACCCCATCTTATTCTGTTTTGAGTAGAGATAGGGTTTTCTGTAATAAATATAAAGAGTTAGTTTATCTTATTGTTGCACCAAATTCTTTTTCGAAAGTGAAAATCATTTTTTGCATAATTTTATCTACCTGCTTGTCATTTAGAGTTTTGTTTTCGTCTTGTAGAATAAAACTAATAGCATACGACTTTTTACCTTTCTCAATATTTCCTCCTTCGTAAACATCGAAGATATTGACTTTTTTCAGTAGTTTCTTTTCAACCTTTTCGGCTGTTCTTTTTAGTGCTCCAAATTGAACATCGGAACCTACCAAAAGAGCTAAATCTCTACGAACCTCTGGAAATTTGGCAATAGCTTTGTATTGTATATCTTTTTTCGGAAGAGCTTTAAGTATAGCTTCAAAATTGAACTCAGCAAAATAAACATCATTTTCGATATCCATTTGGTTTAATAACTGAGCCGTTAAAATCCCAAATTCAACAATTACTTTGTTGTTCATTTTGTATCGCAACCCTTCTGCCCAAATATCGTTTTGGAATAATTCTGTTTGGAAGTTAGGTATTCTTAGTTTAGCTAAAACACCTTCAACCATGGCTTTAAGAGAATAGAAGTTAGAGGCTTCTTCTTTTAAGTTCCAAGACTGAGGAAATTTATTTCCAGTAATCGTTAATGCTAAATGATATTCTTCTTTATAATTTCTTTGTGGATTCTCATTTTCTTCTTTTGGAAGATAAAATGCACAATTTCCAAATTCGTATAAATTTAAGTTTGGATTTTTATGGTTCTGATTATAAGCGACACTTTCTAAAGCTCCAAATAACAAACTTTGACGCATTCCGTTCAAATCAGAACTTAAAGGATTATTTATCATTACGATTTGATCTTTTGGGAAGGTCTCTAGATTTTCGTAATAATTGGCTTTGGTTAATGAATTGGCCATCATTTCGTTAAATCCATTGCTCGATAAGTAATCCGAAACGTAGTTGACGATTGCGGCTTTGTCTGGTTTCTGAGCGTATGTAATTGCCGAGTGAACGGTTTGTGGAACAGCCACAGTATTGTATCCATATATTCGTAGAATTTCTTCAACTACATCAGCCTCGCGAGTTACGTCGACTCTATATGGAGGGATTTTTAAATCTAAAGTATCTCCTTTATCGTTGATCTTAATTTCTAAGGCAGATAATATTTTTATGACTTGGCTTTTGGGAATTTCTTCACCAATTAAAGTATTAACTCTGTTTAAGTCAATAGTTACATCGAAGTCGGCTACAGGGTTTGGGTAATAATCAAATATTTCAGACGAAATTTTACCTCCTGCTATTTCTGTAATTAAAAGTGCTGCACGTTTCAAGGCAAAAACAGTCATATTAGGGTCGGTTCCTCGTTCGAAACGGAACGAAGCATCGGTGTTTAAAGCATGGCGCTTGGCTGTTTTACGAACCCAAACCGAATCGAAATAGGCTGATTCTAGAAAGATAGATGTTGTTGTTTCTTTTACTCCTGAAGTTGCACCACCAAAAACACCCGCCATACACATCGCTTCGGATGAGTTACAAATCATTAAATCTTTTTCATTTAATTCACGTTCGACTTCGTCTAGAGTTGTAAATTTTGTTTTATCAGCAACTGTATCAACAATAATAGTGTTGTTTTTTACTTCTGCCATATCAAAGGCGTGTAGTGGCTGACCTAATTCGTGCAATATGTAATTGGTTGCGTCTACTACATTGTTGATAGGTGTTAGCCCGATAGATTTTAGCCTAACTTGTAACCATTCTGGGGATTCTTTTATTGTTAATCCATTGATAGTTAAGCCAGAATATCGATGACAAGCATCGGCGTTTCTTACTTCAACTTTTATTTCTTGATGGTTATTATCAATCTTAAATTGATCTATCGAAGGAAGAATGTAATCAATATTTGTGTCTATCGACTTTAAGTAAGCGGCGACATCTCTGGCAACACCAATATGCGAAGCCCCATCTACACGATTTGGAGTTAAATCTATTTCGAAAATAGTATCACTTTCTACATTAAAATATTTATTAGCAGGAGTTCCTGTTGGAGTATCTAATGGTAATTCGAGAATTCCGTCGTGAGAATTTCCCATTCCTATTTCGTCCTCGGCACAAATCATACCTTCCGAAACTTCGCCACGAATTTTAGATTTCTTTATTTTGAATTCATTATCGCCATCGTAAAGTGTTGTTCCTACAGTAGCAACAATAACTTTTTGTCCTGCAGCAACATTCGGAGCACCGCAAACTATGGGAAGAATCTTGTCTTCGGCAACTTTTACAGTTGTTACAGACAGCGAGTCTGCATTTTCATGTTTAACACAGGTTACAACTTCACCAACAACTAAACCTTTGAGACCACCTTTTACAGATTCAAATTCTTCTATTCCACCTACTTCTAATCCAATATCAGTAAGAATACGAGAAAGTTGTTCTACTTCTAGGTCAATTTTTATATAGTCTTTTAACCATTTGTATGAGATAATCATAAGGCTGAATTTTTAGTTTCTAATTTTCAATTTGCAAAGATAATAAAAACGAGTTTATTATTCCTTGGCTTTTTAAAAATCTAGAGAAAGTAAAATGTTTTATTGATAACTGATAATTTCTAACTGGAGGCTTTTTTATTTAACTTTGCTGCAAACTAAATTATAGATGATGATTAATAAAACATTATTAAAAATAAGCTTTGCATTTGTAGCAATTTTATTATCGATAAACGCATTCTCGCAAATAACAAAAGAAATAGAATTAAAAGATTTTCATAAACTTACTTTGGAAGGGGCTTCGTCTTATATTTTAATTCAGTCTGACCATAACAAATTAGAGGTGGAAGTTCAGAAAGAAGATGTTATGGATTATATCAAAATAAATAATGAAAGAGGAGAATTAAAAATTAATACAACAGCCAAAAACAAGAATGTTTCTAGAGTTTGTTCTAAATTAGTTTTTAAGGTTTATTATGTTAATGTTAGTGTCATTTCTTTTGGTGGAGCAGGTTCTTTAAGGTCTCAAAATCAGATGAATACAAATGTCTTGCGTGCGAATATGAATGGTGCAGGAAGTTTGCATTTAAATATTAAATGTCAGGGTTTTACAGGAAGTGTTAGTGGAACAGGTTCGCTAGATGTGCAGGGGGTGTGTAAGAAATCTAATCTGAAATTATCGGGTGTTGGGTCTATAAAAGCAACAAAATTAATTTCGGAAGATACTAAAGTAGTAGTAAGTGGAGTCGGACACGCAAAAGTTTATGCAAGCCATAGATTAATCGCAGAGGTTAATGGGGTGGGGTCTATTTATTATCTAGGAAATCCAACAGAAAAACATTTTGAAAAAAATGGAATTGGAACTATTAAACCGCTTAAATAATAAATTAATTTAGAAATTAATATACCATAAGTAAAACTATACAGTCAATAATCAATAGAACTTTATTATATTTATAGCTTGTTTTATTAAATCAATCAATTATGAAGAAATTTCTCAAATTTTTAGTCTTAACAATCCTATTAATTTTAACCTTATTAATTCTTGTCCCTGTTATTTTTAAAGATAAGATTGTTGAAATCGCTAAAACAGAAATTAATAATCAAGTCAATGCAAAAGTAAATTTTGGTGAATTCGATTTGTCGATTTTTACCTATTTCCCAAATTTAAACTTTGAAATCAATAATGTTTCGGTAGTTGGGGTCGATAAGTTTGAGGAAGATACCTTAATGTATTTAAAACAATTTTCTGCAAAGGTAGATTTAATGTCTGTGATGAGTGATGAAATTAAGATATTAGCTGTTCATTTGGTAGAGCCGCAATTGTATGCACATGTCTTGCCAGACACAACTGCAAATTGGGATATTGCTAAAGTTACAGAACCCTCAGTAGAGTCAGAAAACCCTGTTGCTGAATCTGGTGAAGAGAAACCTGCTGCTTTTAATTTAGCATTAAAAGAATTCTCGATTCAGAAGGCAAATATTGTATATCAAGATGAATCAAGTAACATACTTGCAGAGGTAAAAGACCTAGATTATAGCATTAATGGAGATTTCAGTTTAAGTACCGCTAAGTTGAAAATGAACCTTCTAATAGAAGCCCTTACTGTTAATATGGAGGGCGTAAAATATTTAAATAAAACAAATATTGAATATACAGCAGCGATAAATGCCGATTTAGATAAAATGAGATTTGATATTCTTGATAATAAATTTAGAATCAACAAATTAGTTCTTGCTTTAGATGGGTTCTTACAAATGAATCAGAATAGTTACGATATGGATTTATCTTTTGCAACCAATGATAATCAGTTTAAAGACTTGCTTTCGTTAGTACCTTCGGTTTATACAAAAGACTATGCCGATATTAAAACTTCTGGAGCATTAAAATTAGGAGGCTATGCCAAAGGAATCTATTCCGATAATCAATTACCTGCATTTAATTTGAACTTGAATATTGATAATGCAAGTGTTCAGTATCCAGATTTACCTACTGCTATTACGCAAATATTTGTCAATCTGAATATTGATAATAAAGATGGCGTTGACGACCACACAGTAATCGATTTAAAACGCTTTGATTTAGATTTGGCTGGCAATCCATTCTCTGCTCAATATCTTACAAAAACACCAATTAGTGATCCATATATCGATGGATTTGTGAAAGGGAAAATAGATTTTGATAAATTGAAAGATGCTATTCCTCTCGACAGCATGAGCATATCGGGTTTAATGACCATAGATTTGACAATGAAAGGAAATCTATCGACAATAGAGAACGAGAAATACGATGAGTTTGATGCAAAAGGGAATATTGCGCTGGAAAATTTTATTTACAAAGTAGATGATTTGGATTATGATATTAATATTGAATCTACAAATTTTGAAGTTGCACCAAAATATTTTACACTTCAAAATTTTGATGCAAAGGTTGGGCGTAGCGATTTTCATGCCAAGGGGCAAATTAATAATTTCTTAGCATATTATTTTAATGATGAGGTCTTATCGGGGAGTTTTAATTTAAACTCTAGTTTAATTGATGGGAACGAGTTGGTAGGTGTAGATGAAGAAAGTGCAGCAGAAGCAGACAAAGTAGCAGAACAAACAGTAGAAAATAAGACAATTAACGGAAATCAAGAGAACGCAATGGAGATTGTGGAATTGCCGAAGAATATCGATTTTTCATTAAATACCAATCTAAAAAAGATTCTTTACGATAATTACGAAATAGAAAATTTTGTTGGCGATGTTCAACTTAAAGAAGGTGTGGCAACAATGAACCCCGTAAAGATGAATATGATTGATGGAACTCTTGAAATGACAGGAGTATACGATAGTAGAGATATTACTGCTCCCCAAATTAATTTCGACTTTAAGGTAATAAATTTTGATATAAAGAAGACATTTGAAACCTTTAATACTGTTAAAAAAATTGCACCAATTGCAGAAAATTGTAAAGGTAAAATTTCGATGAATTTTAAATTGAAATCTTTATTAGATGAGCATATGAATCCCATTCAGAAAACAATGAATGGTAGAGGAAATATTAAGTCAAAGAGTATTGTAATAGGAGGCTCTAAGTCTTTAGAAAAATTGGCTAATATGTTAAAATCTGACAAATATAAACAAGCAGAACTTAAAAATATAGATGGAACATTTTTGATTGAAAATGGAAATATTACAATCTCTCCTGTAGATGTTAAATGGAATAATTCGAAAGCTACTTTTGGAGGTAAACAGGGTATTGATCAATCGTTAGATTATACACTAAATGTGGATATCCCTCGTTCAGAATTAGGAAATGCCGATCAGTTAATCGATGGGCTAATGGCTAAGGGAGGTCAATTAACTCAAGGCGTAGATTTAGGAAAAACGATTAATTTGGATGTCTTTATCACAGGAACGGTATCGGAACCAAAGTTTTCGGTAGGGATGAAAGATATGCTTAATGGAGTAAAAGATCAACTTAAAGAAAAGGTTGATGAGTTAATAAATAAAGGGAAAGATAAAGCGATAGCTGAAGCAAGGAAACAAGCCGCAGCTTTGATGACTGAAGCCGACAAACAATCGAAGAAATTAATTGCTGAATCCGAGAAGCAGGCTAGGGCAATTAGGGTAGCTGGAAAAAAAGCTGCTCAGCAGGCGAAAGACGAGGCAAATAAACAAATTAATGATTTGATAAAAAAAGCGGGGGCTAATCCAATTGCAAAGATGGCTGCTAAAGAAAGTGGAAAAGCTTTGAAAAAAGAGGCTAATAAAAAAGCCAACAAGATTGAGCAGGAAGCCAATAAAAAAGCCGATCAATTGGTCTTGGAGACTAAAAAGCAGACCGATAATCTTAAATCTAGAGCCAAGTCGGAAGGTGATAAATTGATAGAGAAAGCTACAAAATTATAAACTAACTTAGTAATAAGTCTATTAAAAAACCTCGCCCAGTTTTTTATCTTAAAACACGAGAAACAGTATAATAATTACAATGAGGATAAGTTTGAGAGGGATAGGGTTACTAGTATTAATACTGGTTCAGGTTATGGCCTTTGCCGATGGAGAGCCAACTTGTAAGTCGGAAAGCGGAAAGGCAGAACGCTTATACAACAAGGCTCTAGTCTTGCTTAGAACAGGTCAAAAATCAGAACGCAGAGAAGCATATAAGCTATTAATTGATGCCATTAAAATCGATAGAACATTTGCCGATGCTAATTTCGCATTAGCAGATATTAATTATCAGAAATCTAAAGTTCAAATAGATGCTACTAAAAAATTACAATTAGAAAATAGAGCATTAAAATATTTCGAAAGAGTGGTCGATAATTGTCCATCGGCACACGATTACGAGGCCAATTATTATATTGCAGATATTTTATTTTATCGAAAAGATTTAAAAAAAGCAAGACAATATATTAATGTGTACGATCAAAAAAGCAAAAATAAATACTTCAAGAAGCAAACCCTAAATATTCAGAATCGCATCAAAGTATATTTTGATTTGATTAATAATCCTGTAGAATTTAAACCTCAAAAAATAAATGGTATTAGTACCGATGAGGATGAATTTTTGCCAATTATTTCTCCAGATGGCGAAATTGCTATTTATACCCATCGTTTCAATTTGATAGACCCTCAAACACAGAGAGATAGATTAGTTGATGAGCTTTCTTTGAGCCATAGAACAAATAGTATTAAAGAGATAAATGCTATTTTTAGCAAGGGAGTAAAGATGCCAAAACCGTTCAATCAGTCGGGAGTAGACCAAGGAGCCATGAGCATGACTATCGATAACAAAGAACTATACATCACTCTTTGCAAATTTGTAAAAGGGAAGAATGGACCTTTCAAAAATTGTGATATTTATGTTTCATATAATAGAGATGGAGAATGGTCAAGTTTAAAAAATCTGGGTCCTAATATTAATGGGAAATATTCTTGGGAAAGCCAACCGTCTATTTCTGCTGATGGAAAAAAACTTTACTTTGCAAGTATTCGGCCTACAAATATTGGATTCGATTATTCAAATAACCAAACTTCCGATATCTATGTATCTTTAAAAGGTGTAAATGGAAATTGGTCTAAAGCGCGAAATGTTGGCAAAGCAATCAATACAAAAGGCAACGAAAAATCACCCTTTATTCATACCGATAGTAAAACCTTGTATTTTTCATCGGATGGAATACCTGGAGTTGGAGGTTACGATATTTTTTATGTTAAAGAAAAAGAGAACGGCTGGGCTAAGCCTATTAATATTGGTTATCCAATAAATAAAGAATCTAATGATGTTGGATTTTTTGTGAGTACCAACGGAAAAAAAGCTTACTTTTCGTCTGACGAATTAGATGATGCTAAACGTTGGAATGTATACTCTTTTAACTTGTATGAGCGAGCTCGTCCCGAAAAAGTGTTTTTTGCTAAAGGTAAACTTATTGACGAAAAAGGAGAAGCATTAACCAATGCCAAAGTAGAAGTAAGAACAGCAAATTCGAAAAAAACAATCGAAGGAATGGTTGATGCAAAAACAGGAGAATATGCTATTGCAGTATCTGTTAAAAAAGATGAGGACGTGCTGTTAACAGTTAAAAAGAAAGGAACAGCTTTTTCCTCAAAATATATAAAAGCTACAGAAGAAACTATTGAAAAGCCTAGTGAAATTAGTATGGAGGTTAAAAAATTAGAAGTCGGAAAGATTGTTCCGATTAACGATATTCATTTTGCAACTAATTCTTCTATGTTTATGGAGGGGAGCCTTTTTATTCTTGATAATTTTGTACAATATTTAAATGATAATCCAGGTATAAAAATTGAAATTTATGGTCATACTGATAATGTAGGAAACGCACATACTAATAAAAAATTATCTGAAAAACGAGCTAAAACAGTACGAGACTTCTTGGTCTTTCAAGGTGTAAATCAAGATAGGATTGTAGCTTATAAAGGTTTTGGAGAATCTAAGCCGATAGCAAGTAATAATACAGAGAATGGCCGTGCAAAGAATAGACGAACTGAATTTTTAATTGTTAGTCAATAAAAAGGAATATCTCGAAATAAGATATTTCCATAAGCTTTTTCTGTTTTAGAGCATAAGTCCTTTTTTCTTATCAAAAAAATCACTAATTTCAACATATAATGAGACTTCTAAGTTTCAAGAAAAAATAAAATATTATGAAAAATAAAATCCTATTAAGTGCTCTTGTTTTGCTCATCAATATCTCTTTTGCTCAAAAGACTTTTGAAGATTTAAAGATTAACAGTGACAATATTGCTTTTGTAAAAGGCTCAGATAAATTGTTTTCTGGTAAAGTAGAAGGTGTATATAAAGAAAACCAGTGGAAGTATAAAGGATTATATAAAAATGGAAAGAAAGAAAAACTTTGGACAGAGTGGGACAAAGATGGAATGAAAAGACTGGAGTTAAGTTATAAGAATGGTTTAAGAAATGGATCTTTTAAGAAATGGTACGATTACGGTCAGATACAAGAAGAAGGCGTTTACTCAAATGGTCGTAGAGTTGGCGAATGGACCGAATGGGATATTCTAGGGAAAACAAGTAGAGTAAGGATTTATAAAACTAAAAAAGAATTCTACGATAAAGAACATTTGAAATTAGAAGGTACTTTAAAGGATGGAAAAAAACAAGATAACTGGATAGAATATAATAAAGAAGGCCAGAAAATAAGAGAAACTTGGTTTGTTGAAGGTGTAAAAAACGGAAAAGAAACATTTTGGTTTCCGTCAGGTAATATTCAAAAAGAAAGAATATTTAAAGCCAATAAGAAGGTTGGTCGGTGTGTTGAGTATTTTGAAAATGGAAATGAAAAACGGATAGGCGAATTCGATGAGAATGGTTATCCGTCAGGGAAATGGCAATACTATAATAATTCTGGAAAGTTAACAAAAACAGAAACTTATAAAACCGTAATACAGTATTTTCCTAACGGAGATAATATGCAAATGAGTCAGTTTCTTAACGGGAAGAAAGATGGTGTTTGGACTTGGTGGTTTGCAAATGGGCAGAAAAAATTTCAAGAAAGTTATAAAGAAGGTCACCCAGAAGGTCAATGGGTATGGTGGTTCGAGAATGGAGTTGTGGAGTCGGAAGGGAATTTTGTAAAAGGGAAGAAAAATGGACTTTGGGTATGGAAATATCCTAACGGAAATAAAAAAGAATCTGGAGAATTTCTTAAAGGGAAGAAAAATAATTTATGGTTGACTTGGTTCGAGAATGGCAAAAAGAAAGATGAGATTTCGTATAAAAATGGAAATAAAATTGGGGTTCAGAAGTCTTATTTTGACAATGGCGTTTTGGCTTTCGAAGGAACTTGTATCAAGGGTAAATTAAATGGTTTAGGAACATTTTATCATAAAAATGGGAAGAAATCGGAAGAAGGACAGTATATTAACGATAGACAAGATGGAAAATGGAAAACATGGACGTCCTCAGGAACATCAGGTCAACTCATTACTTACAAAACATTTACCGAAAAATATTCAAATGGGAATGTAAAAGTTATTGGAACATATAAAGGAAAGAAACAAGATGGATTATGGATTTGGTGGCACGAAAATGGCCAGAAGAAATCTGAAGAGTTCTATATCGATGGTGTTCTCAATGGCTGGGTAAAAGCTTGGCACAATGATGGCCGATTATCTTTTAAGGGAGAATACAAAAAAGGAAAAAAAATAGGAGAGCATGTTGAATGGTATCAGAACAGACAAAAAAAAGCCATTCATAATTTTAAGGCAGGGGTTAAGCATGGAGACTATAAAGAATGGTATTCTAATGGACAGCTTAAGTTACAAGGCACATTTGTCGATGGCAAACAGCAGGGACAATATTTAATGTGGAATAAGGATGGTTCTAAACTCTTGTTGAGTAACTATATTTTCGGGAAACCTGAGGGACAGTTCACAGAATGGTATTCTAATGGGAAGAAGAAAAAAGATGGATTATTTAAAAATGGTTTAGAAGAAGGACTTTGGAATGAATGGTACGATGACGCTAAGAAAAAATCGGAAGGGTCCTATCTTAAAGGTGATAAAATGGGAGTTTGGACTTATTGGTATCCAAATGGAATAAAGCAAATAGAGGAATCTTATACCGATAAACTGTTAAGTGGAGATAGAACAGAATATTTTGAAAATAGTCAAATTAAGAAAAAAGAAAGATATGTAAAAGGGAAGTTATCTGGAGAATGTATAACTTATTTTGAAGACGGTAAGCGAGAATCCATAACTGTGTATGTATCAGGAAATAAGAATGGTAAATATACGCTTTGGGATAAAGAAGGAAATAAAAAGGTAACAGGTTCTTATATTGCCGATTTAATGGATGGTTTATGGATTGAGTATTATGCTTCAGGACGAAAATTAAGTACCGGAACATATCATAAAGACGAACTAAATGGGAAATGGATTGATTGGGGAGAGAATGGAGCAAAAGTTTGTGAAGGAGCATATAAAAATGGGCTTAAACAAGGTCTTTGGACCTGCTATCACGATAATGGACAAAAACAATTTGTCGGTAAATATTTTAACGATGAAAAAACAGGAAAGTGGACCGAATACGATAATTTAGGCAATGTAGTAGAAGAAGAAAATTTTGCAACAAAGCCCAAAAGAACAAGTAAAACAAGAAAATAAAGTTATAGAATTCAGAATTTATATTCTTTTAAGAAAAAGAAACAGAGGTTTATAAAATAAGCTTCTGTTTTTTATTGTAAATTTGCTCGGAATTTTGTTCTGCAAAGTTTCAATCGTTAATATGAAAAAAACATTACTAGAAAATATAGATTCTCCCAGCGATGTAAGAAAACTATCGTACACACAGCTTATGCAGTTAAGCGATGAATTACGGTCTTTTATTATCGATGTAGTGTCTGCTAATCCTGGGCACTTTGGCGCAAGTTTAGGAGTCGTAGAATTAACCGTAGCCTTACATCACGCATTAAATACCCCCTACGATAAAATTGTGTGGGACGTAGGACATCAAGCCTATGGGCATAAAATATTAACACGGCGTAGAGACCAATTTCATACCAATAGAAAATGTAAAGGAATAAGCGGATTTCCTAAACCTTCGGAAAGCGAGTACGATGCTTTTGGAGTAGGGCATGCCTCAACCTCGATTAGCGCAGCACTTGGAATGGCCGTGGCCTCTAAACAAAAAAACGAAGACCGAATGCATGTGGCCGTTATTGGAGACGGTGCAATGACTGGTGGTTTGGCTTTTGAAGGTTTAAATAACGCTGGATCCTTAAATGCTAATTTATTGGTTATTCTTAATGATAACAATATGGCAATAGATCCAAATACAGGTGCTTTAAGCGAGTATCTATTGGATATTTCCACATCAAAAACATACAACAGAGTTAAAAAAGACGTTTGGAGAGTACTTGGGAAAATTCCCGATGCTAGAAAAATAGCTCAAAAAATTGATAACGGAATAAAATCAATAATTCTTCGTCATAGCAATGTATTCGAGTCCTTTAATTTTAGATATTTTGGACCCGTCGATGGTCACGATGTTGTTTATTTAAGTAAAATAATTTCCGATTTAAAGAGCATTCCAGGACCAAAAGTGTTGCACGTAATTACCAAAAAAGGAAAAGGATTTAAACAAGCAGAATTACATCAAACCCAATTTCATGCACCAGGTAAATTTAATAAGACCACAGGCGAAATAATAAAAGCCAAAGTAGAGGGTAAACAAGCTGTAAAATTTCAAGATGTTTTTGGTAATACAATTGTAGAGTTGGCTCGAAAGAATGAACGGATTGTTGGAATTACTCCAGCAATGCCATCGGGTTCTTCTTTAAATATAATGATGAAAGAAATGCCCGACAGAGCATTCGATGTTGGGATTGCAGAGCAGCACGCCGTTACCTTTTCGGCAGGTTTAGCCATTTCGGGGCAGCTGCCATTTTGCAATATATATTCGACTTTTATGCAGCGTGCTTTCGACGGAGTAATTCACGATGTTGCAATTCAAAAATTGAATGTGGTTTTTTGTTTAGATAGAGGAGGTTTAGTTGGCGACGATGGAGAAACCCATCATGGTGTTTTCGATTTGGCCTATATGAGAAACATTCCAAATATGATTGTTGCAGCACCGATGGATGCTATCGAACTCAGAAACCTAATGTATACCAGTCAACTCCGAAATCACGGGCCCTTTACAATTCGTTATCCCAGAGGTACTGGCTCTGTGGTCGAATGGGAAAAAGAATTTGCCGAAATAGAAATAGGAAAAGCCAGATTGATTTCTGAAGGATTAAAAGTTGCTGTTTTAAGTATTGGAATTACAGGAGAGTTTGTGAAATTTGCTATTTCTAATATTGATGATGAAAAACAAAAACCGCAGCATTACGATATGCGTTTTGTAAAACCAATCGATGAAGATGTTTTGCATTTAGTGTGTAAAAGTTACGATACTATTATTACCGTAGAAGATGGTGTAAAACAAGGAGGATTTGGTTCTTCGGTTCTAGAATTTATGGCTGAAAACAATTATACGAATACAGTTAAAATATTAGGAGTACCTGATTATTTTATTCCACATGGAACACAATTAGAGCAGTATAAAGAGTGTGGTTTCGATTCAGAATCTATTAAAGATGAGATTCAAAAAGCATATGCCAAATTAGTTTAATCTATTGATAATAATCCCATAATATGAAACTTTATACTCAAGGTTTAGTTAAGAAATATGGATCAAGAACCGTTGTAAATAACGTTTCTATAGAAGTAGAACAAGGCGAGATTGTGGGACTATTAGGCCCAAATGGAGCAGGAAAAACAACAAGCTTTTATATGACTGTTGGACTTGTAAAACCCAATGAGGGCAAAATCTTTCTAAACGACAAAGACATTACCAAACTACCCGTATATAAACGAGCTCAAATGGGAGTGGGTTATTTAGCTCAAGAATCTTCAGTTTTCAGAACCCTATCGATAGAAGATAATTTAAAAGCCGTTTTAGAACTTTCTAAATTTTCAAAAGCCGAGCAAAGAGATAGAGTAGAGTCTTTGTTAGACGAATTTGGCTTACAAAAGATAAGAAAAAGTAAAGGGATCCAGCTCTCTGGTGGCGAGCGTAGGCGATGCGAAATTGCTCGAGCATTAGCAATCGATCCTAAGTTTATCTTGTTAGACGAACCTTTTGCCGGTGTCGACCCTATTGCGGTAGAAGATATTCAAACCATTGTTAGAAAATTGAAAGATAAAAATATTGGAGTATTAATTACCGACCACAACGTGCAAGAAACTCTGAGTATTACCGATAGAACCTACCTTTTGTTCGAGGGTAAAATTTTAAAAGCAGGATCGGCTAAAGAATTGGCAGACGATCAGGAAGTTAGAAGAGTCTATCTGGGTAAGAATTTCAAACTTAAAGATTACTAATAAACAAACTATTTCAATAAGACAATAAATTAAAATATTAATATGTCATTTTTTCAAACAGAAGATATCCATAAAAGCTTCGCTAATCATGTTGCTTTGTCGGGTGTTTCTATAGATGTAAAACAAGGTTCTGTTTTTGGATTATTAGGTCCAAATGGTGCTGGTAAAACTACACTTATTAGAATTATTAATCAAATAACAGCTCCCGATAAAGGACAAGTAATTTTGAATGGTAAACCATTGTCGCCATCGGATATTAGGAAAATTGGTTACCTACCCGAAGAACGTGGCTTATACAAAAAAATGAAAGTGGGCGAACAAGCTATTTATTTGGCACAGCTAAAGGGCTTATCAAAGCAAGATGCCATTAAAAAGTTAAAATATTGGTTCGAGAAGTTCGAAATTACAGCTTGGTGGGACAAAAAAGTTGAAGAGCTTTCTAAAGGAATGCAACAAAAAATCCAGTTTATTGTTACAATCTTACACGAGCCTGAATTGTTAATTTTCGATGAACCTTTTAGTGGTTTCGACCCAATAAATGCAAATTTATTGAAATCAGAAATTCTTGACCTAAAAGATAAAGGAGCAACCATCATATTCTCCACCCATAATATGGGATCGGTCGAAGAAATTTGCGACGACATTGCATTAATAAATAATTCCAAAAAAATACTTGGAGGCTCCATGAGGGAGGTTAAAAAGCAATTTAAGACTGATAAATATCAAATCATTTTTGATGGTGAAATTAACGGTTTTGAATTATCCCTACGTCATCAATATAAGATTCTTGACAATAATAAGGAAGATGATAGAACAATATTAACCTTACAAGTTACCGATAAATCAGTGTCAACAAACGACTTAATACAATCACTTCTGCCTGTTGGTAAAATACTCTCTTTTAACGAGATAGTTCCAAATATGAACGATATTTTTATTAAAGTAGTAGGAGAAAATAAAGAAGAGCAGAGCCATGAGTAAAATAGGAATAATAATTAAAAGAGAATATTTAACGCGAGTAGTTAAAAAGTCATTTGTTATTATGACCATAATTGGTCCTATTTTAATGGCTGGTTTGATGATTGGACCCGCTTATCTTGCAAAAATGGATGAGGAGTCTGCCAAAGAAGTATTAGTCATCGACCAAACCGATGCCTTTTCGAAATACAGATTAAACAACACTTATCTAACTAATTACAGGCTAAAAGCAGATTCTGTAGCTTTGGATAGTTCAAAACTTTCTGTAAGACGATTGCCAGATTCAAAAGATTTAAAATTCCATTTTCTAGATAAAGACATGAGTCTTAAAGAAGGAAAAGAAATCCTACAAAAAGAAGAATTTTATGCCTTGCTTTTTATTCCTCGGAATATTGTAAAGCAACCCTTGTTGGAATTATATTCTAAAAAAGAATCGAATAGAAGTATTACTTCTTATGTAGAAGCTAAGCTTGAGAAAGAAATTGAAAACGAAAAATTAAAAACTAAAGGAGTAGACCCGGAAATTCTTAATAATATTAAAACAGAGCTAGAGATAGTAACTAAAGTGGTTCAAGAAGACGGTCAAGAAAAAGAATCGTTCTCAGCAGTAACAATGGTTTTAGGCGTTGCAGGGGGACTGTTAATTTATTTTTTTATATTTATGTACGGTTCACAAGTAATGCGGGGTGTTATTGAAGAAAAAACGAATAGAATTATCGAAGTAATAATATCATCTGTTAAACCTTTCGAATTGATGATGGGAAAGATTGTCGGTGTAGCTATGGTTGGATTAACGCAGTTTCTACTGTGGATTATTCTAACTTTTGGAATAGTTACTGTAGTAAGCTCCGTATTTTTGGATAAGCCTCAACAAATTATGACTACCCAGTCGAGTTCTATAATGGGGCAACAACAAGAGTTGTCTACTCAAGCTCCAATCGAAGCTAATGGAATGAATTCGTTTGTAGACCAAATAGATAAATTTGTCAACTCTGTAAATTGGGTCTTAATAATAGGATCATTTATTTTTTACTTTATTGGCGGTTATTTATTGTATGCAGCCTTATTTGCTGCAATAGGTTCTGCCGTTGATGCTGAGGCAGATACGCAACAATTTATGTTGCCTGTAACTATTCCGTTGGTATTAGGAATGGTGATGATGCAGACCGTTTTAAAAAATCCAGATGGAACCTTAGCTTTTTGGGGATCGATTATTCCTCTAACATCTCCAATCGTAATGATGATGAGAATACCTTTTGGGGTTCCTGTTTTTGATTTAG
>Ga0256842_1001629_pt1 | contig 17598 bp, 17 predicted proteins | sample 4559240metaG_FD_185973 | JGI IMG/M metagenome (GOLD analysis project Ga0256842, IMG submission 185973) | Hydrothermal vent microbial communities from Guaymas Basin, Mexico - 4559-240 | ecosystem: Environmental > Aquatic > Marine > Hydrothermal vents | place: Mexico: Guaymas Basin | collected...
TTTAATGCAATTATTTTTAAAAAGGTTTGACAGAAAATTTTTTTTTAATATAATTTCCTTTTGCCGACTTTTGCAGGCTTAAGTCCCGTTTTTATTTAAAATTGTTTAAGGAGAAGGAAAAGTGGCTAAATTAAAAACTAAAAGGTCAGCGGCTAAGAGATTTAAATTAACTGGTAGTGGAAAAATTTCAAGGAATAGAAACTATAAAAGTCATATCCTTACTAAAAAGAGCAGAAAGAGAAAGAGAAATTTGAGGAAGAAAGTTCTTGTATCCAAAGCTGATCTGAAAAATGTCAGAGATATGCTTTTAGCATGAGTTTAATTTAGGAGTTGTAAAAAATGCCAAGAGTAAAGAGAGGAAATAAAAAGTTAAAGAGAAGAAAAAAGATTTTAAAACTTGCCAGGGGTTACTACGGAGCCCGTCACAAGTTATACAGAACTGCGAAGGAGGCAGTTGAAAGGGCGCTTGTCTACTCATATGTGGGAAGGAAGTTAAAAAAGAGGGATTTTAGAAGATTATGGATAATGAGAATTAATGCTGCAGTGAGAGAGTATGGGCTTACCTATAATAAATTTATAAGTGGTTTGAAAAAGGCAGGAGTAGAACTCAATCGCAAGGTTCTTGCCGATATGGCAGTTAGAGATCCCGAAGGTTTTGAAAAATTGGTGGAGATGGTTAAAAAGGGATAGTTTATAGATTTTCCCATTTTTAAATTTTTTTACCGGTTGTGGCGGGTTTTTACTCACTGCAACCGGTATTTTTTTTATCAGAGGATGTTATGAAGGTAGATTTTGAGAAAATTTTTAAAGAATTTGAAGAAGACATATCCAGAATAAAAGATTTGAAAAGTTTTAAAGAGGTAAAAGATAAATATCTTTCAAAGGAAAAGGGTTTAATTACTTCTTTATTAAAAAAGATAAAGGAAATACCCCGGGAGGAAAAGCCTCAGTTTGGGAAGAATGTTAATATTTTGAAGGGAAAAATAACGGGTAAGTTAGAAGAATTAAAAGAAAAAGTTGAATTGTTAGAACTTGAAAGTAGGGCCAAAGAAGAAAGTGTGGATATCACTTTACCTGGTCTGGATCTCCCTGTTGGGTCACATCATCCGATTAAAATTGTTGAGAAGGAAATTTGTGAAATTTTTGAAAGAATGGGATATTTCATAGCGGAGGGTCCAGAAATTGAAACTGATTTTAATAATTTTGAAGCACTGAATTTTCCAGATGACCACCCAGCGAGAGATGCTCAGGACACCTTCTTTATTAGTGAGGACAAGTATTATTTATTAAGAACCCACACTTCGCCAGTTCAAATAAGGACCATGAAAAAATATGGAACGCCCATTAAAATAATTGCTCCCGGAAAGGTTTTCAGAAGGGATACCCCTGATCCAACACATTCACCAATTTTTCATCAGATTGAAGGACTTGTGGTTGATAAAAATATAACCATGGCAGATTTAAAGGGTACCCTTGAGAAATTTGCCAGGGAGTGTTTTTCTGAAGATACTCGTATTAGGTTGAGGCCAAGTTTTTTCCCATTTGTGGAACCCGGGGCTGAGGTGGATATAAGTTGTATTTTTTGTAAAGGAAAGGGATGTAGAATTTGCAAAAATAGTGGATGGATAGAAATACTTGGTGCTGGTATGGTCCATCCTGCTGTATTTGAAAAGTGCGATATAGATCCTGAAACATATAGTGGTTTTGCTTTTGGGCTCGGCGTGGATAGAATTGCCATTTTAAAATATGGTATACCTGATATTAGATTATTTTTTGAAAACGATGTTCGTTTTTTAAGACAATTTTAATCTTTTTTGAGAGAAGGAATTTATGAAAGTCAGTTATAAATGGTTAAAGGAACTTGTTAATATTGAAGAAAGTCCGGAGGAACTTTCTGATGACCTTTCAATGGCGGGTCTTGCCGTTGACAACATAGAACATCTGGGTTTTGATTCTATTTTGGTACTTGATTTAACAGCGGATAGGGGAGACTGCCTCTCCCATGTTGGGGTGGCAAGGGAAATCTCTGTGCTTTATAATGAAGATTTGAAAGTACCCACTTATGGAAATTTGCTATCCTCTGAGAAAAATCTGGACATTTCAATTGAGATTCTGGATGAAGACCTCTGCTATAGATATAGTGCAATGGTTGTGAATGGAGTGAAAATTGCGCCATCTCCTTTTTGGCTCAAGGAAAGACTTGAATCCCTCGGTGTTAGATCCATAAATAATGTGGTGGACATCACAAACTATCTTTTGTTTGAGACCGGGCAGCCACTCCATGCCTTTGATTATGACAAATTAAGGGGACAAAAAATTGTCGTAAGAAGGGCTAAAAAGAGTGAAAAAATTGTAACCCTTGATTCTGTTGAAAGAAATTTAAATGAGGATATTCTTGTAATTGCCGATGAGAAGGATCCTGTTGCCATTGCCGGAATTATGGGAGGTGAAGATAGTGAGGTAAGTGAGAATACCACAAGGGTTTTAATTGAGTGTGCCTATTTTAATCCCCTTTCCATTAGGAAGAGTAGCAGATTTTTAGGACTTTCAACAGAGGCATCTTATAGGTTTGAAAGGGGAGTTGATATTTCTATTTTTGAAAATGTTGTTCGCAGGTGTGCCTGGTTAATTCAGGAAGTGTGTGGGGGAAGGGTTGCAGGTGATTTTATAGATGTATATCCAACAAAAATTGAAAAGAAAGAGGTCTTTCTACCTCTGAGAAAGGTGGATTGGCTTCTTGGGGTTTCGATACCAGTTGATTTTATAAAAAATACACTCACTAAACTTGAATTTGAAATTGTCAGGGAATCTGATGATGGAATTTTGGTGAAGGTTCCCCTGCACAGACACGATATTTTTAGAGATGTGGATATAATTGGGGAAATCTCAAGAATTTATGGTTATAACAATTTACCTTCCACTATACCCGGAAATGAGTCAACTCCAGTATATAGAAAGTACGCAAAAGAAAAGGAGAAATTGAGGGAATTCTTTAAGGGATATGGATTCAGAGAAATTTTGACCACAAATTTTGTTGGTGAAAGGGAAAATAATAAGTTTTCCTTTTTTGCAAAGGGTGAGGGGGTTAAACTTATAAATCCACTTGATGAAGATGAACCTTTTTTGAGAAATAATTTAGTTTCGCTGATGTTAAAGACATTAAAACTAAATGAAAATAATTATAACAGAAATGTAAAGTTATTTGAGGTATCCAACATACATTTTAAAATCAAAAGTGAATATGTGGAAAAGACTCTTCTTTCCCTTGGCTGTTATGGAAATATTTTTGGAGAAAATTGGATTTCAAAAGAAAGTAGAGTTGATTATTTTTATTTAAAGGGTCTGGTCGAAAAAATGTTGAAAGTTTTTCAGATAAAAAATTTTGCCTTTGAAGAAATAAATATTCCCTTTATGCAAAAGGGTAATGGTGCCCTTTTAAAAATAAATGGTAAGATAGCCGGTTATTTTGGAAGATTAAACATGATGGTTGAAAGGGAAATGAAGTTTAAAAATCCAATTTTTGTGGGGGAATTTTTGACAGAAGAGATATTTAAAAATTCTTTGAAAGAAATCAAATATGAGGATTTTTCAAGATTTCCAGCAGTTGATAGGGATATCTCCTTTTTAATAGATAAAGAAATATCCTTTCAGAAAATAAGGGATTTAATATCCCGTATGAAAATTGAAGAACTTGTGGATGTAAATTTAATAGATGTGTATGGGGGAAAAGGGATACCTGAAGGTAAAGTGAGTTATACCATAAGGGTTGTCTTTCAAAAGAAAGAGAGGACCCTTACAGATGATGAGGCAGATAAGTTGAGGGATGCTATAGTTTCCCTTTTAGTAAAGAAATTTAAAATTTCTTTCAGGTGATTTTATGGATTTATTGGAGAAATTGGATAAATTTAAGGAATATGTTAGTAAAATTGAGTCTGAATTTGGTAAAATAAAATCTGAGAATGAACTTTTAAGAAAGGAGATAAAAAGATTATATAGTGAAATTGAGTCTTTGAAAAAAGAAAATGAGTTTTTAAAAAATGAGGTGATGAGGAAGGATGAAAAAAGGGAACTCCTAAAAAGTAAAGTGGAAGATGTTATTTTTAAATTAAATAAACTTGAGGAGTAAATAATTGGCTGAACTAAGATTACTTGGAGATATTCTTAAGGTTGAAGGTATTGATGAAAAATATCTGGAAAAATTGGGTAAGTGTGTTGAAGATACATACAATGCCCTTAAAGAGGACGAGAGTATTGTAGATACCATTATTTTAATGAAATTAACTGCTTTAAATATAGCCAATCGTTATTTTATGCTCCTTGAGGAATATGAAAATTTACAAGAAAAATTAGAAGAAAAGTATGATGAAATTGAAAAAATTCTTAAAAGAATTGTTTGATTTTATATGGAGGCAGGGTTGCTGTTATTTGGGCCTGCACCCATATAACAGGGATCTGATGTTTCGGTGTTGTGTGCATGTCCGTGAAAATTCGGAAAGCCTAATGCACCGAACAGGAGCCCACCTGGTAGAAGCCAGGCCAAATTAGGGATGCCTTGCCTCCCTTTCTTTTCTTTCCTTTTTTTGTCCTTCCCATTACCTATAATATAAATTCCAGGAAGGAGATGAACTATGTATTTACTAATTGGAAGTGAGTTGATAGCAGGAGGGGTGTTCCTTTTAATTGTTGGTTTAATTTTAATTTTTATTTTTTATACAACCAAGAAAAAGTATGTGGATAAACTTCTTCAAGAGGCGGAAATCAGGAAAAAAGAAATAATAGAAGGCGCTCAAAAAGAAGCTGAACAGATGAAGAAGGAAAAATTGCTCGAGGCAAAAGATGAAATATTGAGTTTAAGGCGGGAAACTGAACAGGAACTGAAACAGAAAAGAAGAACATTTGACGATCTTGAGAGGAAATTGGGGAAGAAGGAATCTGTTTTAATGAGGAAGGAGGAGGATCTTTTAAGGAAAGAGAGAGAACTTGGAAATTTACAACGGGAGTTAAATAGGAAAGAAAGGGAATTGCAGAATAAGGAGAGGGAAATAAATAGGATTTTAGAAGAAGAGAGATATAAACTTGAAAAGATTTCCGGACTTTCAGCTTCAGAAGCAAAGGAATTGATAGTTGAGTCTTTAAAGGATGAAACCAGAAAGGAGTCAACAAATTTAATTAAACAGATGGAGGAGGATGCAAAACTTGAGGCTGAAAAAAAGGCAAGGGAAATAATTGCTGGTGCAATTCAAAGGTGTGCAGCGGATTATGTGGTTGAAAGCACCGTATCTACTGTTCAATTGCCAAATGATGAGATGAAGGGAAGAATTATTGGGCGTGAAGGTAGAAATATAAGGGCTCTTGAAACTGCCACAGGTGTTGATTTAATAGTTGATGATACCCCTGAGGCTGTTATTCTTTCAAGTTTTGATCCCTATAGAAGGGAGATTGCTAAGATTGTTCTTGAGAGATTAATAGAAGATGGCAGAATCCATCCTGCGAGAATTGAGGAAATGGTTGAAAAGGTTAAGGCTGAAATGGAACAAAATATTCTTGAAGAGGGGAAAAATGCTGCCTATGAACTTGGAATATATGATTTTCACATTGAAATATTAAAACTTCTTGGAAAATTAAAATATAGGACAAGTTATGGACAGAATGTCCTTGAACATTCAAAGGAAGTTGCCTCAATTGCTTCTGTGATTGCTTCAGAATTGGGGGCAAATGTAAAGGTGGTTAAGAGAGCGGCGTTGATTCATGATATAGGAAAGGCAGTTGATAGGGAAGTGGAGGGTACCCACACTCAACTCGGGGTGGAAATTGCCAAAAAATATGGTGAGAGCCCTGAGATTATTCACTGTATTGAGGCACATCATTTTGATGTGGATTTTGAAACCATTGAGGCAATGATTGTACAGGCTGCGGATGCAATTTCTGCTGCAAGACCAGGGGCAAGAAGGGAGATACTTGAATCTTATCTCAAGAGACTTGAAGAACTGGAGAAAATTGCATGTAGTTTTGATGGAATTACAAAGGCCTATGCGTTACAGGCTGGAAGAGAGATAAGAATTATGGTTGAGAGTGAAAAGATAAGTGATGAACAGGCCTTCTGGCTTGCAAAGGATATAAGTAAGAAAATTGAGAGTGAACTTCAATATCCTGGCCAGATTAAGGTGATGGTTATAAGGGAGAGAAGATTTGTGGAATATGCAAAATAGAAAAGGAGAACTTCTTTGAATATCCTTTTAATTGGAGATATTGTAGGGAAACCAGGGAGGAAAGTCATAAAAAGGCTCCTCCCCCATATTAAAAGTCAGTACAATGTTGAGTTTGTTGTTGCAAATGGAGAAAATGGTGCAGGTGGATTTGGACTTACCATTGATACCGCAAAGGAATTATTTAACAGCGGTATAGATGTACTTACTTCTGGAAATCACATATGGGACAAAAAGGATATTTTTGTTGAACTTGAGGAGGGTAATAGAATTTTAAGACCCCTCAATTATCCTGAAGGGGTGCCCGGTAAAGGTTACACAATACTTGAGACAGAAACCGGTAAAAGGGTTTGTGTGATAAATATTCAGGGAAGAATTTTCATGCCCCCCATAGATTGCCCATTTATGGGTATTCAGAAGTTACTCGATTCGATCTCTCAAGATGTAAAAACCATAATTGTGGATTTCCATGCTGAGGCAACATCTGAAAAGATGGCAATGGGGATTTTTCTGGATGGAAAGGTAAGTGTAGTGGCTGGAACACATACCCATGTTCAAACAGCAGATGAGAGGATATTACCCAATGGGACGGGATATATCACTGATCTTGGAATGACTGGTCCCCATGATTCAGTTATTGGTATGGAATTTGAAAAGTCCATGAAGAGAATTTTATATCAGATTCCCTTTAAACTAAATGTTGCCAAAAAAAACTTGAGGCTCAATGGTATTTTTTTGAATGTGGATGACGAAACTGGTAAATGTAAGGAAATTAAAAGGTTAGATATTCCTTATGAGGTTTAGGAAAGGTATTTTAATATCTCTTTTCCTTATTTTCTTTCTCCTTCCAAAAATAGGTTATATTACTGAACCCATGATGGATTGGGATGAAGGCGTATATCAAACTGCTGCCTTTTATATTGTAAATGGCTATTTACCATATAGGGATTTTTTTGAACAGAAACCCCCTTTGATTTACTATTTTTATGCACTTTGTATAAAAATATATGATTCATTTATCTCCTTTAGAATTGCATATTTTTTGATTTTTTTCTTTACTGAGGTTTTTTTATATTTAATTTCAAGGCTTTATCTGAATGAATTTTTTTCACTTTTTTCTGTATTTTTATTTTCCATTTCCACATCCTCCTTCTGGGCATCAAGTTTTAACGGTGAACAACTTTTTCTGTTGCCCCTGCTGATTTCAATATATCTGTTTTTAAAAGGTAGTGAAGAAAAGAGAATTTATTTTTATATTGCAGGTATAATGGCAGCACTTGTTTTTTTTATAAAATATAATGGGCTTATAATAATTTTTCCCATATTCTTTTTAAAATTCGATTGGAAGAAGATTTTCAGATTTTGTATAGGGTTTTTACTTACCTCTTTGTTGGTTTTTCTTTTTCTCTTTTTAAATTCCATTTTTAGAGATTTTATTTTTGATACTTTGATTTTTAATAGAAAGTATATTTTTGTGCCTGGCACCAAAATCTTTTTTAAATATGGGATTTATTCTCTTTGGGAGGTTTTTAAAGATACTTATTTCGTTTTAATTCCTTCTTTTCTTTTCTTTTTCTACAGATTTGGCAGGAATGAGTATATAAGACTAATTAAAATGTTTATGATTTTTTCGCTTATTTCTGCAATAGTTCCTTTGAAATTTTTAAATCATTACTTTTACCCTCTGGTCCTTTTTTCAAGTTTAGGGACGGTTATTTTACTGTGTAAATTGAAGGATTCATTTAGAATCAAAGCAATTTTAATACTTTTTATGGTAGTTATTTTTCTTTTTTACGCAGTTCCTTCTGTGAAAAGGGCTTCAAATTTCAGTATTTTAAAAGTGGAAAAATTTTATCCCCCATCTGTTGTTTCAAATTTTTTGGAAAGGAATAGTTCCCCTGATGATAGAATATATCTCTGGCGTACTCACTTTTTAAATACCTATTATTTGAGTAAAAGACTTCCTTTTACAAAATATTTTTTCTGGTATCTCCTTTTGAGAAAACCTTTACCCCCCAAATTTTTGAGTGAGTTTAAGAGAGATTTTAAAAAATTCCCACCGAAATTTGTTGTAGTTGGAAGTAGCAACATTTATAGAGATAAGAAATTTCCCTTATTTGAAAAGATGCTGGAAAAGAAATATGAAAAGGTTTTCTCCTATAAGGGAGAAAGAGTTTATAGATTAAAAAATTAATATTTTTTGTTTATTCTTCCTCTTTTTCTGGTGTTAAGGTTTTTTCTTCCTGCTCTTCTATATTTTTTAAATTCTTCCCTGGGATATCTTGGAAACTCGTAGGATGCCAGATCAATAACGTCCCATACCGCATGTTTTAAAATTATAATACTTAAGTCCACATCAAGTTTTAATTCAAATTCATATTCAGTTGTCCATCCCACAATCCCTTCAAAAACCTCTCCCGTAAATAGGGTTACCATGACAGGAGTACCCTTTTTAACCATACTAAAATCCACTTCTTTTCTATCGGAAGGTTTGTAAGAGGGTACTTCCTTTAAATCTTTTACAAAGGGGTCAATGGAGGAGTACTTTCTCAAGAATTTGTAATCTTTACTTTTTGCAATGTAGGCGGTATTTATCTTTTCCACATATTTTAGTTTTCCATGAGATTCAATCAGGTTGTTGTACTTTCTGACTCTGACCACAAAACCCCTTATACAACCCTTTTTGAAAGTTTTAAAAGCAAGGAGTACTTTATTTTTTTTGGCTTCCAAAAGCCATGAAACGCCTTTGTTAAAAACTGGATATTCGAGGGTTTTTGCATACTCAAGTGTCCATTTTTTCTTTAAAACCATCTTTGCCGAATACATGGCAATTTTGTGTTCTCTTGCAAAATTTTTAATTTCTTCTTTTGCTATCTTTGCCATAGTCCCCTATCCTCAATGAAATTTTAAGAAAGTTTTATTCCCTTTATTTCTGGAAATTCACTTTTCAATTTATTTTCAAGATTCATTACCATATGGGGTAGTGTGTGACAGGTGGCACATCTACCTTTGAACTTAATGTGGATGTAATTTTCCTCTATCTTGACAAGTTCCAGATCACCCCCATCTAAATTGACCCCTTTTCTGATCTTTTCTATTATTGAATTTAGTTTTTCTAAGTCTCTTTTTTTGTTCATATTTAATTTTAAAAGTAATTTTACTCCTCTTTCCTATTTTTTGTCAATCTCATCTTAAGGCGAAAATGGGGAAAAATTTCCCCTTTTCACCTATATATTTCCATTTATCATGTTGAGCAGATAGGCAACATCAGTTGCATCAACGATGCTGTCTCCATTTATATCTCCACCACACCCATTTGCTGGAAGGGATGAAATGGTGCCATTTAGGTAGTTACCAAGTTCAATTACATCCTGAATATCCACATTTCCATCACCGTTGACATCCCCATTTTGAGAATAAAGTCCAAAAAATGAAAGTATATTCTTCATTAGGTTTGATTTTGTGTTGTTTCCAGAATCACTGAGTCCACCAAATTCAAAACTTGCACCAATGGTTTTGTAGTTATTTTCCTCATTTGATACCATACATCCATATTCCGGGGATTGATTTTTAAATATCAAAAGTGCATTGGGATGATTTGAAGTGTCTGGGGATATATGATCAATATAGGAGTTATCTCCCGAGTAGGAAAATGAATACCCATCTGCAAAGGTACCCGGTTGGCCAATCAGTGTTCCAAGATCTCCTGAGCCATCCGAATCACTTGTAATTCCAAAATAGGGATGTACAGAAGTTTGAGTGTCGTAGTACCAGGTATCTCCCCCTTCCATGTATAGATTTCCCCCTCCATCAAGGTAGGCCTTTAATGTGTCTCCTTCATCACCTGTTAGGGTGTGATTTGAACTATAAATTCCCAGACATACAAAAACCGCATCAAATTTTGAAAGTTGATCAAAGAATGTGTGATCTGTTTCATATAGACATTCCTTTCCCATGGCTTTTATTGTATCTCTTATTACAGTTCCGCTATTGGTATTTCCATCCCAATCATAAACGATGATTCCACCAACATTTGGTAGGACATTAAATGTTAAGTCCTTTGAATAATTTCCAGCGGCGGTGATGTGAAGTGTAAATTCCACCACATGTCCCCTTGGTATGTCATTTGAAAATGTTATATTAAAAGCAGTTGAATTACTTTCATAATGTCCCCTTTCAATATCTGGATATGTTGATGTATCTTGATTTATTGTACAGTAGGTATCATTTGTGGTTAGTGTTGCATTGATATTTGTTGCATCTATTCCAAAATTATTAACAATTTCAATGTTTAAATTTAAGGTCTCACCGGGATCAGGATTATTATCGCCATTTCCGCCTGAAGTTTCTGTCCAACTTTTGTTCCAGATACCTAAATCTGGTTCAGTTGGAGATGTATATATTGCGTATTCAGCTGAATATCCCACATTTGAACATCCATATTCAATATACATATATCCATTGTCTCCCCAATCGGTATCCCATGAATTTTTTAGTATCCAGCATCCATTGGTGCCCATACTGTCATCCCATCCAACTAATAAAATTGCGTGATTTGGACTTGAATCAGTGCATGAATTATAAACTCCGCCACTATATGCCTGAAAATTGCTGTCAACATAAACTGCTGCAGACACAGGTCCATATGTGTATATTGCCTGTTTGATATCGTCGACGGAGGGTACAGAATAACTGTTATCCACATAATGCCATTCTGAAATATATACGGGCCTTGGACAGTCAGTTTTACAGGTGGTATCCTGTGCCTGATAGGGGTCGCAATCTTCATAGACTGCTCCATTTTCCTGAATGTAGTCAAGTGCTATCAATCCCCCATTACATCCATTATAATCTGTATCACATGAGATTAAATTCTGTTCTGAAAGATCCATTTCAATGCCATCATTTATTTTTACCACCGATTCCACACATCCTATGGTGGAAAAGGCCCAGCATCCCCCACAACTGCCCTGATTTTTAACTGGAGTACATCCATTATGTTCTCTCCAGTCCCATCTTGATGGAAGATCCTTCCTCATGGGTTTTTTAGCAAATGGAGATGGTTTTAAATTTTTGAATTCTTCAGGTGGAGTATATCCGCAGATATCTTTAATATCATATTCCATAATTTTGCTGTAACCCACATCAAAGGTATATCCAAAAATCTTTTTTTCATCTTTAAGTTTTTTTAGTATTTGATTTATTTCTTTTTTACTTCTTTTATGAGGTTTTGCAATGGAAAAGATTGCAAAAATGAAGAGAAAGTACAAAATAAAAATTCTTTTCCAGTTAATAATCATTTTAATTTACCTCCAATTAAAGCATTTTTACTTTTCTTCTTTTTTAAATGTCTCTGGGATATATTCCACATTTCTACTGTGTTTTAGAGGTTGAGGGTATAATTCCATTAAATTTAGAAAATCCCTGGGGATTTCAGTATTAACATTAAGCCCCAGATCCTTTGCCATCTGACTTGTTATGGGATAGTCGTGTGTCCATTTACCACTTGTGAGAAGTTTTGCAAGTTCTTCTGCCTTTTCATCGTTAAAGTGTTTTTTTAAAATTTCCTTTGCTGCTTCTTTCATTTGGTTTAGAGCCTTTTCAGCCATATCAGCCATAATAAGTGTTTCATCTTCAATTTTATTTATATCTTTTTTCTGGGTGATATTTAAAATTGATGCAGCAGGAAATTGTCCCAATTGTGGATCTATGGGACCTAAAACTGCATGGGGACTCATAATTATTTCATCTGCTGCAAGAGCAATGAGTGTTCCTCCTGACATTGCATAGTGGGGAACAATTACAGAGACTTTACCCTTTCTATTTAAAATTGCCCTTGCTATTTGAAGTGCTGCAAGGACAAGTCCCCCGGGAGTATGTAATACCAGGTCTATATTTTTATCCTCTGGAGTTGTCTCAATTGCCCTTAAAACTGCTTCTGAATCCTCCATATTCAGGTATTTTATTACTGGAAATCCTAAGAAACTCATTGTTTCCTGTCTATGTACAATTAAAATAACCCTTGAGTTTCTCTTTTTCTCTATCTTTCTAATTAAAGTTATCCTTGCCTTTTCAATCCATTTTTGAAGGAGAATTGGCTGCAAAGAAATTATTATTAAAAATACCCACAAGAGATTTATTAAATCCATTTATATCTCCTCTATCATTTTTCTAAATTTTTCAAAATCCCTTTCTGTGTCAATTCCCAATGAATCAAATGCCGTTTCCACAACCTTTATTTTATACCCATTTTCAATAATTCTCAACTGTTCAAGTCCTTCCATTTTTTCTAAAAAAGTGGGTTCAGTATTAACAAAGATTTTTAAAAACTCCCTTCTATAGACATAAATTCCTATATGTTTGTAGTAATTTTTGAGCAAAATTCTATTTTTCTTTGCCTTTTCCTGAAAATCACACATGTCATTTACGCCTTTTCTATAGAAGGGTATTGGAAGTCTTGAGAAAAAGAGCGCATTTCCTTCTCTATCGAGAACCACTTTGACAACGTTTATATCAAAAAGTTCCTCAAAATTTTTTATTTCTACACATGCAGTTGAAATACTTACATCCCTATTTTTAACCAGAACTTTAATTGTTTCATCAATTGTGGAAGGCGAAATTAGAGGTTCATCTCCCTGAACATTTACAATAATTTCCACTGTTTCTCCAATTTCTTCTTCGATTTTGTCAAGTGCTTCAGCAATTCTATCACTTCCACTTTTATGATCTGGAGATGTGAGTATTGGTTTTCCACCAAAGTTTTTTACCTCAATTAAGATATCTTCATTATCTGTGGCGATGAAAATATCTTCAATGAGGGAAGATTTCTTCACCTGGGAAAAAGTATAATTTAAAATGGTTTTTCCATTTACCATTTTCAGTAATTTACCAGGTAATCTTTTGGAATTAAATCTTGCCGGAATTATTGCTATAATTTTACCCATATTTATTCCTCATCATTTTTATTTTTGATCCCACTATCTCCGGGATATGGTATCCTTTTGTGGTTGCTTGCAGATAAAGCCTTTGTCAGGCTATCTACAATTTTACTTAGTTCACTTAGCGTTAAATCGCATTCGTCAAATTGCTTTTCCTTCATTTTTCCTTCAATGATTTTTTCCACCATTTCTCTTACATTTTTTTCTGATTTATCTTCTATTACTCTTGAGGCCGCCTCTACTGCATCAACAATCATTAATATGGCTGCTTCTTTGCTCTGGGGTTTTGGCCCCGGATATTGAAAGTAAGTCTTTTTTATGTTGGGGGATTCCTTTTTGGCTTTTTCATAAAAATAGGTTAGCAAAGATGTTCCGTGGTGTTGAGCGATCATATCTAAAATTTTTCTTGGAAGTCCCACCTTTTCTCCAATATTTAATCCCGCTGAGACATGGCTTTTAACAATTTTAGCACTTGCATATGCGGAAATCATATCGTGGGGGTTTTCATTGTCTTTTTGGTTTTCCACAAAAAAATGGGGACCTGCCATTTTTCCTATGTCGTGATAGTATGCTCCAACTCTCAATAATAGTGTATCTACATCAAGCCCACTTGCCGCTATTTCAGCGAGGTTTGCAACTTCAAGGGAGTGATGGTATGTTCCAGGGGCCTTCAAATAAAGTTGTCTTAAAAGATCTGAATTGAGATCTGAAAGTTCCATGAGACTAAAGGGTGAAACGTAGCCAAAAATCTTTTCAATAAATTGAATTAGAAGGAGTGTTAAAAAACTTGAAAAAATTCCATTTAGAAGTGTTGGAAGGAATTCCTTTTGTAAAAAGGTCAGGTTTATATATTTTTGAAAGAGTAAATATATTGAAAAGAGTAAAAATGTCCCTATTATTCCTACTGTACCACCCATTATGAGAAGTTGTGATCTCTTTTTAATTCTGTGGGGCCAGAAAGAAATTGGAAGAGAAGATGAAAGTAAAATGAAAAAGAGTAAAAAATTTAGCCCTGAAAAAATTCCACATAAAAGGGAGGATAAAAATAAAACAGGAACGATACTTTTTTTCCCAAGAAGCAAGAATAAAACCATTCCTAAAAATGCTATTGGGGTGTAAAAGGGTGAAGTTATTTCTGTAATGTATGTAAATCTTAAAAATGCCACTATGATTATAATTAATGTATAAATCAGAAAGAGGTTTCTATTTTCATCCCTTTCATAACTTTTAAATATTTCTCCAAGCCACATTAAAAAAATCAGGGATAGGATGAAAAAGAAAATAAATCCTCCCATAAGTTCAAACACAGTGGGAAATTTTTTGGAATTTTTGTAGGCTTCTATCAGGTGTAATCTTCTTTCATTGATTATCCATCCCTTTTTGATAAATATTTCTCCCTTTTTGTAGGTTATTCCTTTATTCTTGAATGTATATGCTGCCCTTAGAGATATTGGGTATACCTTTCCCTTTTCAGGTGGTGGATAATAGGTGAAAAAGGAATTGAAAAAAAAGATGAGAAGCAGTAAAAGTGAAAAAAATATGGAAGAAAACCACTTAAAACCTGATAGGGAAAAGAATTTTATCCTCCCACTTTTTATTTGTTTTACTTCCTTTAATGCTGTTTCTTCAGAAAACATTTCAAAGGAAGATATGAGATCCTTTTCTCTCTGTTCTCTCTTTCTTTTAAAAAAAAATCTAATTATTAGGACTATTCCAATGAAAATTGCAAGAAGCAGGAAAAAGATAAACACAGAGTTAATATTAGAATCTGATGATAACCAAAAATTCATAGGTTAAAATTATATATCTCTATTTCTTAAAAAAAAAGAAAAAAAACTTGTATGAGATTATAAAATTTGTATAATTATTATCTCTTTGAAATGCCGGAGTGGTGGAATTGGTAGACACAAGGGACTTAAAATCCCTCCCTGGCTAATCCAGGGTGCCGGTTCGAGTCCGGCCTCCGGCATATCCTTATAAGAAATGGTAACTCACATTGAATTTATCCTCAGTAAAAAGGGAAATTCTCTTTCTTGCAAGACGCACTTTGAATTTAAGTGTAAGGCATCAGCATTCTCTCTTGAAATATACCCCTAAGAATCCATTTTTAAGAGAATCCTTTGAAGTTATTTTAACTTTGAAAAATGCTACGGGCTTAAGGGGAAGGGTTAAAAGTAGTGCCTTTGCTCCACTTTATGAAGTTTTGATTTATTCTGTAATTGCAGCCTCCTCTTTTGACAGGAGGTTTCCTTCAATTAAAGTGTGTGAACTTCAGGAAATTGTCATTGAAGTTGAAATATTGGAAAATGGAGATACTCTTTTAAAGGTTTCGGAATAAATTTAAAAAGGTATTTCTTCAAAATAAAGGTTAAAGTCCTGATCGAGTTCTATGCTTAAAGTTAGAAAGTTTACCCTGAAGTCTGATAAATTGTATTTTTTTACAAATAGGGTTGCCATGTAGTGATATTTTTTCTTTTTTTCTTTTCCAACGGAGTCCTCAGGTTTGAAAAATTGGTTTTTAACTTTTTTTCTTGTCTTTACTTCCACAAAATATAGATTTTTATCTTTTATAAATATTAAATCAATTTCTCCTATTTTTTTAAAAGTAACATTTTTTGCAATAAGTTCATATCCTTTCTTTTCAAAGTGTTTTACACCTTCCCACTCTCCAAATTTTCCTAAAAGGGATGGTGTTTTGAGGATTTTTCTTAAAAATATTTTTTTTATTCTATTCACTTATTTAAACTCCCCTCAAGTGAAAAATTTTAAAAAAAATAGCAACATCATTTTTTATTTAACGATAATTTCATGTAGAAAACAATAGGTAAAAATTGAATTTTTCTGTTAGTTGACTCTTTAAAAGATTTTTTTTAAAATTAATTCAAAGTTAAAAAAGGAGTGGGAAATGAAAAAAGTAATTTTCCTTAACTTTATAATTGTTTTAATGTTTACCTTTACTTTTTCTCAGATTCAGGTAATTTATCCAACAACCACCCCTTCTGGTCCTGTTTTTGATGCTGAAAAGGCCATAATTCCCTGTTCACCCCTTACTTTTAAATTTAATATTTCAAACCTGGCTTCTGCTATGGGTGGTTCAAATTCTTTCATTTTAAAAATAAAGTTAACTTTAAGGGGAAAAGATGCAAATGGGCAGGAGGTTACCGATTTCCCCCTTTTAGGAAGTGAATTGGCTAACTATAATCATTTACTACCCCTTGCTGTTTGTTCAGTACTCCCACTTTCGGTGGGGCAAAATGATGTAAACATTACCAATTGGGAAACTTTTGGAGATGAGATAGATATCCAGTTTGACAATGTTTCAAGTTGGAGTGGAAGTGGTGATGCAACTGTCTCCATCTTTTTTGGTGGAGGAACCTATCCTTACAATTCAGGGGGATATATATATACTAATTTCCCTTCGGGAGTGTATCAGGATGGGACATTTTTAATTCTATTTAACTTCATGGAAAGTGGTGTTTTTTCAACTGATTATCCTGTGTTTTTAGATGCACATTTTTCCATTGCAGGAAGTGGAAATGTTACAGTTTCTCCAGATGATGTGACCTTGTATAAATTCACCAGTGACACAAGTTGGGATATGGATTATGCAAATGTTTTGCCTGTGGCAAGATCATTTTCTAAAATAGTTACCACCAATCTTGGCACACCTTCTTTCAATACAAAATTCCTTTTTTCATCTTTTGGATTATCTGATAAGGATTTTGTGACAATAAATTCTCTTTATAATTTATTGTGTGTACTTTTTGGTGAGGATGAATATGCAGGATCTTTTAGTTCAATGGAACTTCCTTATAAACCAGTTTCAATTTCTGCAGGTGATGTGGATGGAGATGGAAAAAATGAAATAATTGTTGGGGGCGATGATGGAAGTGTAAATTTCTATGAAATGGGGGATTTGAGCCTTTCAAAGTATGGATTGGCTTTTTTGAATAAAAAATTTGAGATAATGGTTACAGGGGAGGCCACAGATTCTACACTTGCTGATGTAAATAATGATGGAAAATATGATTATGTATATATTGATTCCAATAGTAGTGTGGCATCTGTTTTATTTGGCGGGGATTTTAGCGATTCTATCTCATATAATTTAGATGGTATTCCTAAGAAAGTTACATATGGAGACTTCAATGGAGATGGATTGAAGGATGTGTGTATAGCTAAGGTTACGGGAAATAATGTATCGGTGCTTTATAATAATGGTGATGGAACTTTTGATTTAGAAGAAGAAACATTGGGTAGTTTTTCAATACCTCTTGATAATGTGGATAGAGGAGATTTTGATAGGGATGGGGTGGATGATGTGGCATTAACTTCTTCATTCAACGATTGTATCGTAATAGCTAAGGGGAGTGTAAATGGCCTTGGATATAAAAATACAATAGGTATAAACTATTCACCTTCTGCTATTTCTGTTGAAAATTTTGATGGTAAGA
>Ga0256842_1001630_pt1 | contig 17597 bp, 16 predicted proteins | sample 4559240metaG_FD_185973 | JGI IMG/M metagenome (GOLD analysis project Ga0256842, IMG submission 185973) | Hydrothermal vent microbial communities from Guaymas Basin, Mexico - 4559-240 | ecosystem: Environmental > Aquatic > Marine > Hydrothermal vents | place: Mexico: Guaymas Basin | collected...
AAAAAGTTGATAAAGGAATTTAAAAAAAGGGAAGTTTCTTTTGAGATACTTGAAGGTGAAATTGGTGAAAATTATCCCATTGATTTTTACTCTGTCCTAACCCATGGAGGGAGTAAAGAGAGGGGAAGTGTTGGAGTAGTTGGCTTTGTATGTGGTAGAGAAAAATTTCTCTACTGTAGTGACTGTCAATTTATGGATGAAAATGTGTGTGAAATGGCACTTCAATTTAAGCCCGATGTACTTCTTTCCTCAGGTCCACCAATCTATCTTGAAAACTTCAGGGAGGAGGATGAAAAAAAGTCAATTTCAATAATAAAAAGGGTTTCTCCCCATGTGGGAAATTTAATTCTGGATCACCATCTTATAAGAAGTAAAGATTATGAGAAATTTTTAGAAAATCTCTCTTTAAAAAATATTTTTACCTCTTCTTCCTTTATGGGGTTAAATGATGAACCCCTTGAGAGGGAAAGAAAGGAAAATTACTTTAAGAAAAGATAAATTTCATTGATTTTAGATGAAAGTTTTTAAATCATTTTAGCCTTTCAAAGGTCTTTTTTTCTCTATTTTTCCTGACATTGTCTATGTCGTAAACTTCATTGTGAAAGACGATGTAAATTCCAGGTTTTAGAAATTGAGTTGCAAAAATGCTTTCTATTAAATTCTGAAGTCCATCACTGTTTTCAATTACAGCGGGAAGCATGGCACCTGTGAGGACAATCGGTACGTTGATATTGGGTAAGTGTTCCTTTAAATATTTTCCGGTTACAACCATTGTATCAGTTCCATGGGTTATAACGATGGGATGTCCATCTTTTAAAAGTTCCTTTACCCTTTTTAAAATGAGTTCCCTGTGGCTATCTGTCATGTATAGACTGTCTATGTTCATCACTCTGTGTGTGTGAATTTTTACATAGGGAAGGCGAAGTTTTGGCAGAATCCTCTCAATGCCGCTTCCCAGGTTCCCTATTTTCCCATGCACTTCGTCATAAATTTTTTCAATGGTACCACCGGTAAAGACTAAGTTTATTTCCCTCATTTTTTCTCCTTTTTCTTTTTTGCTACACAAAAAATTATACCACCTTTTCTGAAAAGGGCCTCCAGAAAGGATATGGGTTGAAAAGATAATACAAAAATGAGATATATGAATTTTTTAACTGTTGAAAATAGGTCATTTCTCCCTTTTATATTTAAATATACTGGGTTGAAGCGAGGTATTAGTGAAGATACAATTGATGGTGAACTATCTCTTAGTGAAAAGTGACATATCCTTTCTATTTCAAAATTATGTTTTTTTAGTAGTATTCTCAGATTTTCAGGGTTGTAATTCATGAGATGTCTTGGAATGTCAATTCCTGTCCATCTTTTTTTGAATATTTTTGCCTGAATGGAATCGGTGTTTGGAAGTTGAAGGATAACTTTTCCATTTTCCTTTAGAAATTTATTCACTTTTTCTAAAAATGAATCTGGATCTGGAAGGTGTTCAATTACATGAAATGCTGTTATCACATCAAATTCTTCAGGGATTTTTTCTACATTTTCAATTTTTTCTGGAATGAGTGTGAAATTTTTAGCAATCACATTTTTATTAAAACCTTCAAGTCCATAGGCTTTGTATCTTTTTTTTCTATTTAACTCATTTAAAAAGAGCCCATCTCCACATCCTATATCGAGAATTGAATTTCCATTTTTGAGGTATTTTTTTACAAAAAAAATGTGGTGGTAGATTACAAATTTCCTGTACAGATTTTCAGTTTTTCTTTCTTTTTCCTCCCAGTAATCTTTAGGATAGAATTTTGCCAACTCCTGGGGATTGAATTTTTTTTCCATGAAGATTAAATCACACTTTTTGCATCGTATGAGTTTGAATTTTTCTTCTGTGGTTTCAAACAGAAAGTCACTATTTTCACAGTATAAATTTGTTTCCTTTGATCCGCAAAGGGGACAGACCTTCATTTTATGGATTAAACCTCTTTTTTATTAAGAACCATAGATTTTTAAAGCCATCTCTCCATGGCTTTAGTTTTATTTCACCTTTTCTATTTGAAAAATTGATGGGAATTTCTTTAAATCCAATATTTTTATTTCTTATGGCCTCAATTTTTATTTCTTCGGAGAATGCCATGAGATCGCTTTTTAAACTCATTTCATTTAAGATGTCTTTATAAAAGGTCCACATTCCAGATTGTGAATCCCTTACCCATCTAAAATATAAAATTGACATGACCAGACTTAAAATTATGTTTCCAAATTTGTGTTTAAAGGACATGGCATCTGGGTTTTGAATTGGAAATCTTGAGGCAGAAATAAATTTAACATCGGATCTCAAGAGGTTTTCGATAAGGTAGGATATCGCATCAACAGGATAGGAATGATCTCCATCCAGAGTGATGATGATGTCTCCTGTGGCATTTTTGAGGCCTGTTTTATATGCCCTTCCATATCCCCTTATTTTTTCGTGAATTACCTTTGCCCCCATTTTTCTGGCAATTTCTGCAGTTTTATCGGTTGAGTCATTGTCAACTACAATTACCTCATCCACAAATTCCGGGATTTTTTGAAGGACAAGTCCAATTCCCTCTTCTTCATTCAGACATGGAATTACAACTGTTATTTTATAATCTTTGTACATGATATCTTCTTAAAATTATTAAATAAGAAATTTAACAGAAGTTTTAAAATTTATCAATAAAATAAGTTAAGTTAGGTCTGTCCCCATTTCCACCACACTTAAAAGTCTCAAAAGGAGATAGATAAAAGGAGATTTTACTTAGTGGTTTGTTTTAGCCAGAAAATTTTTAAATTTAAATCTTAAATCATAAATCGCAAATCCTACCTGACACCTTTTATCCTTTCAATCAGGCCTGTCCCCCTGTCAGGCCTATGTATGATAATAGTATTTTGTGTTATAATCACTTTCCTATTTTGCTTTTTGGGAACTATTATGCTTGTTGAACTTAAAAATGTTGAGAGGTTTTTTCCTGAAAAGGACCTTTTTTTTGATGTCAATTTAAAAATTGTAAAAGGGGATAAAATTGGGCTCATAGGTTCAAATGGCAGTGGAAAAACTCAACTTTTAAAAATAATTTCTGGAGAAGTCATTCCCGATGGCGGAGAGGTAATTAAAAGGGGTGATGTTAAAATTGGTAAAATGGATCAAAGTTTTTTGGGAGATGGGGAAAATACTTTAATAGAAGAGGTTAAATCTTCATTAAAATACCTTGAAGAGATTGAATTTGAAATAAGAAGACTTGAAGAGGAAATATCAAAAAATCCCACAGATAGTGCTCTTAAAAGGCACTCTTACCTTGTGGATAGATTTTTTATGGAAGGTGGGTTTGAGATTGATTCCCTTATTACCCAGACTCTTATGGGTTTGGGGTTTAGGATGGAAGATCTTTTCAAAAGATGCAAAAATTTAAGTGGAGGTGAACTTTCAAGGGTAAATCTTGCAAAACTCCTTCTTGGAGATTTTGACTTAATACTCCTTGATGAGCCCACGAATTACCTTGATATAGGAGGAATAAATTTTTTGGAGAGATTTCTAAAAAATTTCAAAGGTAGTTTTTTGCTTGTTACCCACGATAGGTATTTTCTCAAAAGGGTTGTGAATAAAATATGGGAAATAGAGGGGAAAAGGGTAGATGTTTACAATGGGAATTTGAACTTTTATAAAACTGAAAAGAAAAAAAGGTATGAATATAGGCTTAAAGAATATGAAAAACAGCAGGATTTCATAAGAAAATCAAAGATATTTATTGAGAAAAATATATATGGAGAAAATCACAAGCAGGCAAAGAGCAGGATGAAACTTCTTGAGAAAATGGAAAAAATTGAAAGACCTGTGGATTATGGGAAAAAATATTCCTTTAGCTTCAAACTCTCAAAGATGCTTCCTTCACGAATTCTCTATGTGGAAAACCTTCAGGTGGGTTATGAAAGGCCTCTGTGTAGTTTTAATTTTTCAGAAATTTTTGTTCCGGGCGATGTGGTTGGAATTTTAGGCAGAAATGGAAGTGGGAAGACCACCTTTTTTAAGACTCTTTTGGGGGAGATTTCTCCCATTAGCGGTATTTTTGAGTGGAATAAAAATGTAATTATAGCCCATTTTGATCAATTTTTACTGGGAGTTGAAAATTCTCCTTTTAGAGAAATTTTAAATTGTGGGAAAGGATTTTCGGAAACAGAAATAAGAAAATATTTAGGTAAATTTGGATTTAGTGGAGATGAAGTATTTAAAGACATAGATGAAATTAGTGGTGGAGAGAGAAATAGGCTACTCCTTGCAAAGATTTCCCTTCAGGAGACAGGTGCCCTTTTACTTGATGAACCTACAAATCACCTTGATATAAATTTTAGGGAGGCATTGGAGGAGGCTATTAAAAAGTATGGTGGATTGATTTTTGTTATTTCTCACGACAGGTATTTTCTGGATAGGGTTGTAAATAAGATAATACTTTTAAAGGATGGAAGGGGGTATCTTTTTTATGGAAATTACAGTGAGAATGAGGAGAAGATTCTGGGATATGAGAGATCAGATACATTTAAGAGGGATAAGGAGAAAAATGAAATAAGAAAGAGAAGAAAGAGAGAAGGACTTTCAAAAAATGAGAGGATGAAAATTGAAAGGAAAATAGAAGAAGTAGAAAAAGAAATATGTAAAAATGAAGAGAGGGTGTTTGAAATAGAATCAATCCTTTCTTCTGATAGGGTTAGTAAAATTCCCCATCAGGAGTTTAGGGAATTGACTTCTGAACTTGAGGATAGAAAAAATAAAATTGAACTGCTTTTTTTGGAACTTGAAAAATTAAATGATAAATTACTTTAATCTAATAAGTATTGGCTTTTTTATCCCGTTTAGTTTTCTTTTAATTTTATCCTTTGACTTTTTGTCATACGCGGTTTTTAGTGCCATTTCATAATATTTTTTTGCATCTGAATAGAATTTTAGTTTAAAGGCAATGTCTCCACCATGTTCATATATTTCAGAAAAATTTCCACCATTTGCCATTGCCTCTTTGATTATTTCATATGCCTTTTTATATTTTCCCAATTTATAATAACCCCAGGCAAGAGAGTCTAAAAACATGGGTTCCATGGGCTTTTCCTGAAGGGCTTTTTTGACGTACTCTATTCCTTTTTTTATATTTACTTCGCTTACAATGAGAATATATCCAATGTTGTTGTAGTCAAGATAATTTTTGGGGGTTATTTTTTCAATCTGTGGCGCTATTTCCTTTAATTTTTTTATATCTCCATCCTGGAGGTAAATACTGGATATTAAATTTAAATATTCCCATTTTTCCAGTTCATTTTTATGAATTTTTAAATATTTTAAAAGTAAATCCCTCCTGTTTATCATATTGTAATATACATTTGCAAAGTTAATCCCTCTTTTTTTAACACCTATTTTCTTCAAGAAAATTTCAAATTCTTCTACGTTTAGATATCTCCCCTTCTGGAAAAATTGAAGGATCTTTTCATAGAGTTTAACCATTTTTTTGAGGTCGTCATTCAGGTTTTTCTTTAATTTTAAATTTTCTAAAATTTCTATTAGTTTTACATAGTTTTTACTTTTTAAAAGGGCTTCAAATAGCAATTCATAGGGGAAATCTTCCATTTTTTCAAATTTTATTTTTTTGGAGAGTTCTATTAGTTTTTTATAGTATCCACATCTGGAATATAGATATAGAAGTTGATAAAAAACATATTTGTATGCTTTGCTCTTACTCTTGAAATTTTTTATGAGTCCTTCAAAGATTTTTATTGCTTCATTTGAATTTCCAATATCTCTGCAATATTCTCCATATTTTATGACCCATGAACCATTTTTATCGGTCTTTAAAATTTCTTCTAATGTTTGAAGGGCTTCCAATTTTCTCTTTACACAATCAAGAGCAGAAAACTTAATTTTCAGATAGGGAAGTTTAAAATTTACATTGTTTTCAATATCTTTTTTATCTATTTCCTTTAATACCTTTAAGGCCTTTTCACAATCTTTTTTTAAAAATGTTAAAAAATTTGCATATTGGAGTAAATCTTCACTTGTGGGAGAGTTTCCAATTAGTTGTTTATACAATTTATCCACTTCTTCCAGTTTATTGAGTTTTGTATAATTTTTTATTTCAAGTCTTATGAGATCTTTTGAAAGTCCAAAAAAGGAGGAATACCACTTCACAAGTTCAAGGCTTTTTTCATATTTCCCCAGATTATAATAAATGTCTGCAAGGAAAAGTGTGGCATAAATTCCTTCAGAAGTTTTAGTTTTCTCCAGTGGCTTTAAAACTTTCAGGGCTTTTTCTAAATCCCCTTTATTGAAATAATACAAGCCCACATCCATATTAAATGGCGGATATACCTTTTTCTCAATATACTTTTCCTTTTCTTCAATCCCCTTTTTGAAATAGGATGTTGCCTTTTTTTCATCTTTTGTTATTCTTGCAAGTTTGGTATATAAAAGTGCCTTTAATTTGTGAATTTCCCTTTCACCGGGATGCTTTTTTTCATAATTTTCTATCTCATTTAAAATGACAGAAAGGGTGTCTTCACTTGAAAAAAACTTTATTTCCGTTTCTATTTTTTTGAATAGGAGGTAAGATACGCTTTTGTTTAATTCGTATGCCTTTGTTATCTCGTTTAAAGCCAATTTTAACGATTTTTCATTTCTATCTGAATTAAAATCTGCCATATATTTTGAGTATTTCAAAAAGTGGTAATAACTTTCAGCCCTTTTTTCCACTTTTTCCTTAAGTGTTTCACATAGAAGAAAGTTTGTAAAAATAAGTATTGAGACAACTGTTAAAATAAATTTTTTCATTATCCTTCATCCTTTTTGAAATCGAAAAAAGAAAATCCCATGTGCTTTATCATTCTTATAAAGAGATTTATGGGAAATCCCACGACATTGTAAAAACAGCCTTCAATTCCCTCTACAAAAATTGAGGCTTTGCCCTGAATTGCATATCCCCCGGCTTTTCCTTTCCATTCATTTGTGTTTAAATACCACTCCATCATTTCATCGTCAATTTTAGAAAAGGTAACTTTTGTGGTGGAATAACTTAAAATTTCTCTTCCTGTAATCGTATTTTTCATATTTATTGCTGTTATGACATAATGCGTATTTTCCGATAGGATAGTTAAAATTTTTTTTGCTTCTTCTTTATCCTCTGGTTTTCCAAAAACCTTTCCGTCGTAAAAAACTATGGTGTCTGCCGAAAGTCCAATTCCCTCTTCATTTAAATCAAAAAGTACACTTTTTAACTTTTTTTGTGCTAAGGTGCATGCAAGGTATACTGGATCTTCAGTAAAGGTCTTATATTCTTCTTTAAATTTATAGGGTACAACTTCAAAATTAAATTTTAGTTCCCTTAGAATTTCTATCCTTCTTGGCGAAGATGAGGCCAGAAATATTTTTTTTGCCATACCTTTTTACTTAACTTTTATTTTTTTACCTTTTTCTAATGTCTTGGGGTTGTTTTTCAATTTTTTTCTCTTTATTTTTTCTCCTTCGAAGGGGATTGAAATGGGCCCCAGAATTTTTCTATTTGGGAAAAATTTCATGGATGTGGCAAGGGAGTCCCCATAAAGTTTTATGCTTTTTAGTGAATTTTTATTTTTAACTTTAAATTTTGCAATGGCTACTGATATCAATCCGGTGGGTGAATTCTGATTTGTGTGAACCGCAGAAAATTTAACAAGCCCATTTTCATTTGCCTTTTTGTTATTTGTGTGAAAGGGTGGTTTTCTAAATTCCTTTGTATTTCCACCTTTAACGCCTAAGAACTGGATATTTTTATTGTCAAAACTGATTCCAACGGTATAGCCTCCAAGAACGGTTGGACTTGAATTACCATTGTCTTTTCTGACAGTTTTTACCCCTCTTAGATCTATTAATATCTCAAAACCATATATATCTTTTTCTTTTTCATTTTTAAGTACTCCCAGTGGCTTTAGAATGAGTTTTGCCTTGCCAATAATTTTTGCAGGAATTTGATTTTTAAGGAAATTGCTAATTCCATATGTAATTGACATCAGTGTAAAAAGTATAACCACCATAACTGAAAGTTTTTTTACCATTTTTCACCTCACCACTTATTTTATTAACCAGAGTTCCCTCTGGAAGGAAGATAAAAATTTTCCACCATTTTTTGTAACCACTATTATGTCTTCCACAGTGGCTGTTCCATAACCCTTTATTCTGACCCTTGGCTCAAGGGTAAAAACCTGTCCCTCTTCTATTTTCAGGTAGGGGAGATTTCCATATCTCTCCCATCTTGGACAGAGGAGTGTGGCTCCATCGTGGGGAGATCTACCCACCTGATGTCCAAGCCCGTGGGGAAATTCATCAAACCCCTGGGAAACTATATGATCCCTTGCAATTTTATCCACTTCCCATCCACACATCCCGGGTCTTATTGCCTTTGCTGCAAGTTCTATTGCATCCACCACGGCTTTAAAACCCTTTTTTACAATCTTTGGGGCATCTTCTTCATCATCTCTAAGTATGTACCAGGTCCTCTGAAGATCTGAGCAGTATCCATTTATTTTAAGCCCAAAATCTATATTTAAAACATCTCCCTTTTCCACTTTTTTGTGAGTTGGGCCAGTGTGTGCCTCTCCCTCAGTTGGCTCTCCAGTGAATACAGAAGGACACATCTCCCTTTCCCATGCGGTCTCATATCCCTTTTTATCTACAATATCAAGAACAAATTCCCAAACATCCCTTTCTGTAATTCCGGGTTTTAGGAATTTTGTAACCTCATCAAATATTTTTTCAGTTTCTGAAATGGCGTGTTTAATCCTTTCAATTTCAGTTGGAGACTTTCTTCCCCTTAGTTTCGAAACTATTTTTTCAGATTTTACAAATCTTTCAAAATAGGGGGTATCTGAGAGTATTTTTTTCAAATATAAGTACATTCCATGGGTAAGGCCATCTGCCATTATGTCATCTTCACTGTAATTTACGGCGATTTTTGACGGATTTTTTTCATTGAGTACTTCAATTAACTTTTCCTTTATTCCTCCCACATATGGAATGATTCTTTTGTAATATCCCTTTTTTTCTAATTCTGCAGCATCAAGAGATCCAACGATTGCAACTGTGTCTCCATCTTTAAAAATCATAAATGCTGAGTGCCAGGTGTAGTGGACACCTACCACAAGGTCTGCTGCGGGATCTGGAATTGTTCCAGATTCCCTTCCAAAAATCATCCACATATCCACATCTTCTTCATTTAAAATTGAAATTGCCTGACTGATTTTTTCTTTAATCATATTTATATTCCTTTATTTTTTTAATTCTTTTTTCAGAAGATCGTTTAAAAGCTGGGGGTTTGCCCTTCCTTTTGTTTCCTTCATTACCTGTCCCACAAAAAAGCCAATGAGTTTTTCCTTTCCTCCTTTGTATGCGGCTACCTGCTTTGGATTTTCCTCAATTACCTTTTTTATTATGGGAAGAAGTTCCTCTTCACTTGTAATTTGAGATAGACCTTTTTCCTTAACGATTTTTTCTGGATCTTTACCACTTTTAAACATCTCTTCAAAAACTGTTTTTGCTATTTTTCCACTTATATTACCTGATTTTATGAGTTTTAGCAGTTTGCTGATATGGTTTGGTGTAATTTTACTTTTATCTATCTCCACTTTTTCCTTTTTCAAAAGGGCTGTGAAATCTCCCATAATCCAGTTGGCACATCCCTTTGAATCTCCGCTTAACTTCACACATTCTTCAAAAAAATCGGCTACTTTTACCGTATCGGTGAGAAATAGGGCTTCGTTAAAGTTCAATTTATATTCTTCTATAAACCTCTTTTGTTTTTGATGTGGAAGTTCCACTAATTCCCTTCTGGATTTTTCTATCCACTCTTTTTCAACCACAAGGGGTAGCAAATCAGGTTCCGGGAAATATCTATAGTCATGGGCTTCCTCTTTGCTCCTCATTACAAAGGTCATATCCCTGGATGAATCATAGAGTCTTGTCTCCTGAACGACTTTTCCACCACTTTCTATAACCTTAATTTGCCTTTTGATTTCGTAGTCAAGGGCCTTTTGTAAAAATCTAAAGGAGTTTAGATTTTTTATCTCAGTTTTTGTTCCAAATTTTTCCTCTCCCTTTGGCCTTACTGAAACATTTGCATCGCATCTTAAGGAACCTTCTTCCATGTTGCAGTCGCTTACTCCTATATATTGAAGAGTCCTCTTTAAATGTACCAGATAGTCGTAGGCCTCCTGTGAGGATCTGAAATCTGGTTCACTTACGATTTCAATTAGTGGCACCCCACTTCTATTGAAGTTAAGCAGTGTACTATCACCTTTATCGTGAATTGATTTTCCCGAATCTTCTTCAAGGTGGATTCTGGTAATTCTGAATTTTTTAAATTTATTATAGATGATATTTCCATCTTTATTTCTTTCACCTGTTAAAACCTCAACTTCTCCATTTTCAGCAAGGGGTTTGTCAAATTGTGATATCTGATATCCCTTTGGAAGATCGGGATAGAAGTAATTTTTCCTTGCAAAAATGGATGTTAGATTTATCTTACATCCCAGTGCAATGGCGGCTTTAATACCCATAAGGACTGCTTCTTTATTAACCACCGGGAGGGCGCCAGGGAGCCCCAGACACACCGGACATACATTGCTATTTGGTGGGGCATTGAACTCTGTTGAACAACTGCAAAACATTTTGGATTTTGTCTTAAGTTGGACGTGAATTTCAAGGCCAATTACCGGTTCAAATTCCATATGATTCTCCTCAAATTAAAATCCTTTTTCCTTTAATTTTTGAAGTGTAATTTTCTCCTCAGTGGAAAATTTTCCACTTTTTAGATATGAAATGATGTATTTTCCAATTATGTCAAATTCTATGTTTACGACATCTCCCACCTTTCCAAATTTTAAATTTGTATTTGAAAAGGTGTGGGGGATTATGGCAACCTTAAAAATGGATGTTTCGCAATTTGATATTGTAAGACTAATTCCATTGACACAGATGGATCCCTTTTCAACAACCAGATCTGAATACTCCTGTGGGTATGAAATTGTTAACTCATAAAATTGTGAAAATCTCTCTATTTCTAAAATGTTTCCAGTTGTATCCACGTGTCCCTGTACAATGTGTCCTGAGATTCTGTCAGATACTTTGAGTGATCTTTCAAGATTTACAAAATCTCCACTTTTAAGTTTTGAAAAATTACTTCTTTTAATTGTTTCAAAACTTATATCTGCAGTGAAATTCTCCCTTTTAATATCCTTAACAGTTAGACAGACCCCATTTACCGAAATGCTGTCTCCTATTTTTGTTCCATTTAATATCTCTTTACAGGAAATATTTAATTCATTTTCACCTATTTTGACTATTTTTCCCACTTCTTCAACAATTCCCGTAAACATCAGTTTAAAACCCTCTTAACCTCTTTTAATATTTTTTCGAATACCTCCTCTATGCTTAGTGCTGAAGTGTCTATATATACTGCATCTTCTGCCCTTTTGAGGGGAGAATCTTCCCTATTTTTATCCCTTTTATCTCTTATTTCAAGTTCCTCTTTAACCTCTTCAAAGGAGGTTTTAATCCCCTTCTGGGTTAGTTCTAAGAATCGTCTATTTGCCCTCGCCATTATGGAGGCATCCAGGTAGATTTTAAGTTCAGCATCTGGAAAGACTACAGTTCCAATATCTCTTCCATCCATTACTATTCCGCCTTCTTTTCCCATTTCCCTCTGCAGTTTTACCATGAATCTCCTCACTTCTGGTATGGTGGAAACTATTGATGCTCCTTGAGATATAATGGGTTCACGTATCTGAGAAGAGACATTTTCCCCATTTAATATTATAAGTGAAATACCATCTCTATTTTCAATTTTTATATTTACATCTGGTAGTAATTCTATGATCTTTTCTGTATCCTTGAAGGGGATGTTATTTCTGTGAAGGTATAGTGCAAGTGCTCTGTACATGGCACCTGAATCAATGTAGATGTAGCCAAGATGGGATGCTAACATTCTTCCTATGGTGCTTTTCCCCGATCCCGATGGTCCATCGATGGCTATTTTAATTTTTTTCTTTTGAGTGGCTGAATTGCCATTCATAGTCCTCCTCTGATAATTGCGATTTTCAAATCACATTTTACCACAATAAATTTTTTTGTGGAGTAAATAAATTTTAAATTGGTGTCAGGCAAAATTATTCAGGTCTGTCCCCAATAAATCACCCAATAAATCACACTAATAAATCACAAAGAATTATTCAGGTCTGTCCCTGTTATTTTTCTTATGGAGTCACATGGGTGACATGGGGGGTGACATGGGGACAGACCTAACCTTTATGGGTTTATAGGTTCTTTTTTGTCTGGTACTATTTGTTTTCATAAATCTTTAGAGGTATAATTGGGGGTATAATTGGGGACAGACCTATATTTTATCGGGGAATCTAAATACGTTGGATTCTATAAAATATATTTTAGATTTAAATAGTGATTATTTAATCAATGCTGTTGATTTGGTGAAGTTATTTAAGAAATTTTTAGATTAAAAAATTTTACTTTCTTTTTTATTCTCTTACTTCCTCTTAGACTTTTTTTCACCTTTTGTTTCTTTATTTTCCATTACATTTTTAAGTTCCATCACCTCTTTTTCGGTTAATTCTCTGTAGTGTCCAACAGGTAATCCCCTATCGGAGATGGGACCTATGGCGATTCTTTTTAGTTTCAGCACTGGATGAAAAATTGCGTCGAACATTCTTCTTATCTGTCTATTTTTCCCCTGGTATAAAATTACTTCAAGCCATGTGTAGGATTCAGGTTTGATTTTCCTCACATTGATTTCACAGGGGGCAAGTTTTTCACCATCAAGTAATATTCCCTGTCTCAGTCTTTTAAGTTGTTTCTCAGTTGGGTTCCCCTTTACCTTTACGAGGTACTTTTTGGGGTGTTTTCCTGCTTTAGTAAGTAAGTTAGCAAGTTCTCCATCATTTGTAAGTATTACAAGGCCACTTGACATCATGTCAAGCCTTCCAACGGGGTAGATCCTTTCTCTGGATTTTACAAGATCCATTACTGTGGGTCTGTGTGATGGATCCTTAACGGTACAGAGATATCCTACAGGCTTATTTAAAAGATAGTAAATATACTTTTTCTTTTTGAGAATGGGGTTAATTAATTTCCCCCTTACCTTTATGTAATCTGTTTCAGGATCTGCCCTTTCCCCAATTTTTGCTGTCTTCCCATTTACAGTTACGAGTCCCTCTTTTATCAGTTCTTCAGCCTTTCTTCTGGAGCAAATTCCAGCATCAGCTATTATTTTCTGAATTTTTAACTTCAATCTTTTCTTCCTCCTCACTTCCAAAATTGAGTAGATTTTTTATTTCTTCTTCCTTTGGTAGATCTTCAATTGAATTTAATCCGAAGTGAATCAAAAATTCTTTACTTGTTCCATACATCATTGGTTTTCCCAGGACTTTTTTTCTTCCCCTTGGAACTATTAATTTTTTTTCCATAAGTGTCTTAATGGCTCCTGTGGATTTAACTCCCCTTATCTTTAAAATTTCCGGAATGGTGATTGGCTGTTTGTATGCAATTATGGCAAGTGTTTCCAGGGCAGCCATTGAGAGTTTCATCTTTGGAAGATTTTTTATGAACTCCTTTAGGTAGGGCTGATATTTGTGATTGCTTTTAAACATGTATCCTTCGGCAACTCTTTTAAGCACCACTCCACTTTTATCATTGTATTTTTTTTCTAAAACCTTTATTTCTTCCAGGATTGTGGATGGAGGTATTTTTAAAAGTTTTGAGACATCTTCTACCTTTAGCGGTTCATCTGACATGTAAAGGAGTGCTTCTATTACTCCTCTAATTTCTTCCCTCTCCATATTTAATCTTTCCTTTTATTTTTAACTAAAATTATATCGCTGTAATCTTCAGTCTGTTTCAATTTTACAATCTTTTGTCTGCATATTTCAAGTATTGCAATAAAGTAAGTTACAACCATTTTCAAAGTTCCATCTCTGATAAGAGAAAAAAAGGAGAGCCGGTTCTTTTTTTCGAGTTTTTCCTTCAGATTTGATATGGCCATTTCTACTGTAAGATCATCTCTTTCTATGATTTCAGATTTCCTCTCTTCAAGTTTCTTCAAAATATTTTTGTAGGCATCGATCAGGTCAAATATTGTTACATTTACCAATTCTTCATTTTCATCAAGAATTTTCTCCATTCTGCCTTTGTGATAACTTCCACCTTCAATTTCATTAATGACATAAAGTTCTTGAGCCAGATCCTGAAATTTTTCATGTTCAATAAGTCTTTCCACCAATTCTTTTCTGGGATCTTCAAATTCTTCTTCCTCTTCTATATCTTCTACAGGAAGTAGCATTTTTGATTTAATGTAGATTAATGTCGCCGCCATCTCTAAAAATTCTGCTGCAACTGTTATGTTCAGGTCCTCCATCAATTTAATATATTCAAGATATCTTTCTGTAATTAGAGCAATTGGAATGTCATATATATCTATTTTTTCCTTCCTGATTAGGTGCAGTAGAAGATCTAATGGTCCTTCAAATTGCGGGAGTTTAACACCATATTTTCCTTCATTTTCGAAAATAGTTGCATTGAGTTCCCTTTCCATATCTACTCCTTTAGTGGGCAAGGAGACTGAAAAGAAAATTTATGAAAATTTGAACAGGATAAAAGATTATGGAAAAGGGCAAGAATATAAAGGCAAGAATTAAAATTATAAAGCCATAAGTCCTTATGGAGTAGTAAATATCCCTATATTTATAGGGGATAAAGTATTCCAGGATGGTTGAGCCATCCAGTGGCGGTATTGGAATCATATTAAAAAATGCAAGGAGAAAATTTATCTGGATGCTCAATGTAAAAAAGAGAACAATTGGTTTTAAAATGGAAATTAGTGAGGGGTTATTTACCGGTACAGCCTTTATCATTATAAATAAAAGTCCAAAAAAGAAAAATCCCAGAAGTACATTGCTAAAAGGTCCTGCAAGTGCAACGTATAGTACATCTTTTTTGGGATTTTTCAAGTTTCTTACATTTACAGGAACGGGTTTTGCCCATCCAATTATTGGAAGATGTGTTATAAATAATATGAGGGGAAATATTATTGTTCCCCAGATGTCAATATGGGCTATGGGGTTTAAAGTGAGCCTACCTGCCCTTTTTGCGGTTTCATCCCCCCTTAAATATGCCACATATCCATGGGCAGTTTCGTGAAAACTTATTGACAGAAAGAGGGCAAAGATTCCTACTATCAAATTTCCCCAATTTATTGTGGATAGATCCAATTTATTATTCCTCCCTCATTAATTCCCTTGCAATGACAATCCTCTGTATTTCATTTGTGCCTTCATATATGGTTGTGACCCTTGCATCTCTAAAAAATCTTTCCACTGGATATTCCTTTGAATAGCCATAACCTCCGTGAATTTGAACTGCTTTTGCCACCACTTCATTGGCAATATCAGAAGCATACATTTTAGCCATTGAGGAATATTTTGCGATTTTTTCCTTTCCTTCATCCTTTTTATAGGCTGCATAATAAACTAAATTTCTTGCTGCCTCAATTTTTGTTGCCATATCTGCTATCATGAATGAAATAGCCTGAAAATTACATATTGGTTGGGAGAAAGCCTCTCTCACTTTTGAATATTTGACTGCCTCTTCAAATGCTCCCTGAGCAATTCCAAGGGCCTGCGCACCTATACTTATTCTTGAGGAGCCAAGTACTGTCAATGCTACCTTATATCCCATTCCCTCACCACCTAAAAGGTTTTCTTCAGGTACTTCACAGTCCTCAAGTATAATTTCGGATGTTTTTGAAGCTCTAAGACCCATTTTATCCTCAACCTTTCCTGCCTTTATGCCTTTAAAGTTTTTTTCAACGATGAAGGCGCTTATTCCTTTAGCACCTTTTGAAGGATCTGTCTGCGCAACTACCACCAAAACTTCGGCTACTGGTCCATTTGTGCACCATGCCTTTGTTCCATTTAATATGTATTTATTTCCTTTTTTAATAGCCTTTGTTTTCTGATTTGCAGCATCTGATCCAGCCTGGGGTTCAGTAAGTGAAAAGGCTCCAATCCATTCTCCACTTGCCATTTTAGGTAGGTACTTTTTCTTTTGTTCCTCGGTCCCCCAGACAACTATTGGGTAGCATGCCACGGAGTTGTGAACACTTACTGTAACAGCAAGTGCCGGGTCAACTCTTGCGAGTTCTTCAATTATGATGGCATATGATAAATTGTCTAAATTTGAGCCACCATATTCTTCGGGAACAAGTACTCCTAAGAATCCCATTTCACCTAATTTTTTTAATAATTCATAGGGGAACTCACTATTTTTATCCCTTTCGGCAACTCCTGGTTTCACTTCATTTTCAGCAAAATCTCTTATTGTGTCTCTTATCATTTGTTGTTCTTCTGTTAATTTAAAATCCATTCTACCTCCACATTTATGGGAAATTTTTTAAATATAAAATATAACATAAAATGTATTTTTTATGAACTTTTTTAATTTTTTTCAATGGGGACAGACTGAATTAAAAAAACTTTTAAAAAGGTGCCAGGCAAGTATGTTAAGCAAGTAAGGTAGTAAAAAACAAAGTAGGGTAGGGACAGACCTGAATTTGAGAAATGTCATGCAAAGTTAAAGGTGTCGGGGTTAAGTTTCACCTATACAATTTCCACCGTGGGTTTATAGAGAAAAAGATAAGGAAAATTGAAAACTAAAAATTTAGAAAAATTAGTGCCAGACAAAAAAGAAAAAATTTTTCTCATCTTTTCTATATCTTTTTCTTTTCTATAAGCCCGTAGTGGTGATTGTGGGGGGAATTCTATTATTTTAGTTTGACACCCTTTCTTTTTATCCATTATCCAGATCTTGTTATCCAGATCTTGCCTGACACCTTTTCATTTCTTTCCATTTCCATTTTTCCATTTTTTGCCTGACACCAATTTCCGACACCAATTTCCCCTAAATACCCCCTGAAGGTTTATAGATATGAGAAACGAGGACTTAATCGTTGCTTTTTGCCAGAAAATTTTAAGCGACAGCCAGTATTTGGTTTTTTCTTACTTATCACCCCTAAAAGTCCCTTAAATTTCTCTTAAATTTTTGCCTAAATTTTTTGCCTGACACTTTCTCTCTCCTTACTTATTTGCCTATTTGCCTGATACCTTTTTAGCCCATCCAAAAAAATTTATAGAAGATAAAAAGAATTTTCCTTTAATCATTTGGTTCTTCCAGAAAAATTTTTAAATCTTGCCAGTTTTGTTTTCTTACTTGCCAACCCCCAAAGTCCCTTAAAGGTTTATAGAATGAAAAGGGAATTTTATTTTAATCGTTGGTTTCTACCAGAAAAATTTTAAGTGATTGCCAGTTTTGATTTTATTTTTGCATGCCTACCCTAAAACCCTCCTAAAGGTTTATAGGATGAAAAAAGAGTTTTTATTTAATCATTGCTTTTTGCCAGAAGGCTTTTATTTTTGCCAGAATTTAATCTTTTTCTTATTTGCCACCCTTGAATACATACTGATGGTTTATAAAATGGAAAAAAATTGCTTTAATTCTTTGTTTTTTTACTTTTTTTGCCTTT
>Ga0256842_1001631_pt1 | contig 17575 bp, 15 predicted proteins | sample 4559240metaG_FD_185973 | JGI IMG/M metagenome (GOLD analysis project Ga0256842, IMG submission 185973) | Hydrothermal vent microbial communities from Guaymas Basin, Mexico - 4559-240 | ecosystem: Environmental > Aquatic > Marine > Hydrothermal vents | place: Mexico: Guaymas Basin | collected...
GTTTTTATCAATGAAATAATGAGTGAGGTCTCTTTACTTAATGAAAAAAAATGGCTTGAGATATATAATAATTCAGGGAATAGTATTGATTTATCCACTTTTTATTTTCTACGAATAACTTCCAGTTTCAAAGTATTTATTAAACAGCTTTCTGCTTCTTCAGTTTCTCTTCTGGATAAGAGCTTTGCTGTAACTACACCTTCTCTTGCTGTTTTTAAAAGGACTTTTCCTTTTATAACTTACGGAACAGGAGAATATAAGGATAGTAAATTTGTAGAGTTTGTGAAAAATACAACATTATCATTAAGCTCTAAATTTGGAGATGTATCTAGTAGTGGTGGTAGTGATACTACTTATATTTCATCAGGAACAGGAGTAATATTTTTAGTGGATGCTTCCGGTAATCTGGTAGATTTTGTTGCCTATGATAGTAGCTGGGGAGGAGATAAAGATATATCTCTGGAAAGAAAATCAATAGAGAGAGATTCAATGGATGAATATAATTGGGGGAGTTCTGTTGATTATAGAGGAGGTACTCCCGGGAAAGCTAATTCAATTTCAGTTTCTTCTGCACCTTCTGAATTTGATAAAAGTAACATCAGTATTAGTAGAAATCCTTTTGATCCTCGAAGTAATAATGGGGATAGCTCTACAGAGATAAAATTTAAAATGGATAGAAACGGCTCTCTTGAAATTGACTTATATGATATAAATGGAAGATATTTGTTCAATATTAAAAAAGAATCGCTTGTAAGTAAAGATACTTTAATTAATTATTTATTTAATGGAAAGAAACCTGATGGAAGTTATCTTTTACCGGGAATGTACGTACTTTATTTTAAAATAGTTGACTCTGATACAGGAGAGGTAATAAAACATAGTAAAATCTTAGTTGTTGGAACGGAGTTAAAGTAGAATGAAAAAAGGGTTTTTATTTTTTATATTAATATTGATAGTAGGGTTTATTCCTGAAATACTTCTTTCAGCTGTCACAATGAAAATCACCAATATTTCTTCTGACAGAACAAATTATTGTGATATAGTATATCTGTTTAAAGTAGAGGCATTAAATGCAGATGGTTCCATAGATACTAACTGTTTTTATAATGTAAAGATATATTCTTCTAACCAGGATGATATAGAATTGGTTGATGGTTCCTCATTGTGTGGAGGGGATAAATTATTTACTTTAAATAAAGGAGTATATCAATTTGGAATAATTGGTAAGAGACCTGAAGATATAACTTTATATACCAAAGTGTATAGTGGAGAGACGATAAAGGATGATAGTTATACTATTAATTTTAGAGCTTATAATACAGGGAATGTAATTATAAATGAAATTATGTATAGATATAGAGATAATGAAAGGGAATGGATAGAGCTATATAATAAAAGTGGCAATGATATTAATTTACAAAATTGGGTTTTAAAAAAGATTGATCCTAAAAGTTCAGGATCTACAACAAATAGCATAACTTTACCATCCTTAATTATAAAGAAGAATTCTTATATGGTATTAACAGAGGATAATTCTTATTTTAAAAATGATTTTCCTTATATTGATACATCTTACTATAATTCTACTTCTCTTTTAACTTCTAAATTTTTTAGTACTACTAAAGGAATTGTTCAATTATTTGATAATAATGGTAATATAGTGGATATAATGTTTTATAATAACGATGATTATGATTTAGATTATATGCAGTCATTAGAGAGAGTTAATCCTGATTTTCCATCATATGATGAGAATAATTGGGCTGGTTGTATCTCTACAGAAGGAATTGATAGAGGGGTTAAAGGTACACCAGGAGAGGCAAATAGTGTATATAAAGAGAGTGAAAATAATAGTGATATAGAAATTAAGGCATCTATTTCACTTGATAAAAAAGTTTATGATGTAAGTTCTTCTTCGTTATTTAATATAAATTTTTCAATAAATCTTCCTGTAAAAGTTGATGTTAAGATTTTTGATTCACGAGGTAATGAAGTAAGACGTATTAAAAATGAGTATCAAATTGGGCAGGGGAATATCACTTTTAAATTTGATGGCTATAACAGTGAAGGAAAAAAGTTAACAACAGGATTATATTTTATATATATAACTTATATTAATGATAAAACAGGTCATTATGGGAAAGTAATAAAGCCATTTATTATTAGTAATGGTAAATTTTAAAATATTTTTTAATAAATATATGGAGTAAGGAGAGAAAATAGCTATGAAGAAATTATTTATAATGATAGTTATAATATTATTAGTTAATATAAAAGGTTATTCTGCTTTTGAAGCACGAGAAAGCGGAGCAAGACCAGCAGCGCTGGGCGGAGCATATGTTGCAGGTGCAGATGATATATATGCTCCGGAATATAATCCTGCTGGATTAGGTGGAGTGAGAGATTTTTCAGCTGTTATAAATTATTATCCTCTTTTAACTTCTCTTGAGAGTGAGGATTCTATATCTTTTATGAATTTTTCTGTTGCTTATCCTATAAGATCTTTACATTATGTATTTGGATTTAGTTTTGATACCTTTGGTTTTGATTTGTATAAAGAGACAACTTTTAGATTTACTCATTCACTGGTATTAGGAAGAGTATTAAGATTTGGCTATAATATAAAATATATGAAATTAAAGATAAGTGACTATGGGAATGCCGGGACATTTGGAATTGATGTTGGGGCAATAGGAAGAGTTTCCAGAAATCTTAAAATTGGAGCTATAGGATATAATATTAATGCTCCAAAGTTAGGAGATTCAGGAGTTATAGAGTTAAGTCAGGCAGGAAGTATAGGTGTATTTTATCATCCTACAAGAGGATTGGATATTTCAGCTGAGCTTTATAAAGTAGTTGATTTGCCATTACAGATTAGAGCTGGGTCTGAATTTAGATTTAGTAAATATGTATATTTAAGGGGTGGTGTTCAAAGTAATCCTACGAAGTTTTCTATAGGGCTTGGTATAAATTGGAGTATGTTTCATTTTGATTATGCTTTTGTTACTCATAATGAATTGGGAAATGAGCATATATTCTCCTTTGTATTTGAATTAACTCCAAAACGAGTTGATATTTATGGTGCTAAAGTACGACCAAGAAAGAGTGCTCAGCCTGAAATTATTTATACTGGTCCTAAGATTAATATTAACACAGCATCACTTGATGAGTTAACAGAGATTCCTCGAGTAGGGCCGAAAGCAGCTCAGAGAATAATAGATTATCGCAAAAAACATGGACCATTTAAGAGTATAGAAGATATAAAGAAAGTTAAAGGATTTGGACCAAAGACATTTGCTAAGATTAAATATATGATTACAGTAGGTGGAGAAGAGAAAGGTAAAGAAGGAGCAGAAGTAAAACAGGGAATAGATGTGAATGATTTACAGATGAAAGATATGGTGGGAGCAGGAATTAAACCAATAACTGCATTAAGAATATTACAGTATATAAAGAAACAGGGTGGTATAAGTTCGTTTGAAGAATTAAAGAAAGTAGAAGGAGTTGATGATAAAGTTATAGAAAAATTAAAAAAGATAACAGGTGAAAAATAGTACTATGAAAAGAGAAAGTATAATAAAAAAGATTATATTTTTGATAATATTTATTTTTTCAGTTTCCTTAATGAATGCAAATGGAGCTGTAATGAGTGCGCGGGATAAAAAATTCTTTAAAGCTTTTACTAAGAAGAAGAGAAATATAAATACAGTGAAATTAAAATATTTAAAATGGTTTTTCAGATTGATAGACTTAAATGAGAAAGATGCAGTAACGGTTTATAATTATAAAAAGAAAAAAGGTTATATAAAAGATTTTAAAGAATTGCTTTCATTGCCTGGAATTGATAATATTAAGATTGCGAGATTAAAAAAGTATTTTGTTATAAAAAAGCCTGTGTCTAAAGTAGAGGCAGCAGATATTGATGAAATTGAGGCAGAGATAGCTGCTGGTAGTGAAGAAAGTACTGAGAATTCCGAAGATTTTGAAGTTTTGCAAAAATATAAAGATAATCCTTTAGATTTGAATGAAGCCACAATGGAGAATTTAGAGGATTTTCCCTGGTTGACACCAGTAGAAGCTATGAGGATATTAAAGTATAGAGATAAAATAGGTAGATTTAAAAGTGTAAACGAGTTAGAAAAAGTACCGGGATTAGATGAAGATTCTTATAGAAAATTACTTCCTTTTGTGAGAGTAGTTACAGCCAGGGAGAAAGCTAAAGAAGAAAAAGCTTTCCCCTTACATGGAAAATTTACAACAAGATATCTTGCTTCTTATCCATTACCAGAAGAGTATTATACTAAATATTATCAGTGGCCTATTGGAATAAAGAATAAATTAACTTTAAATTATGGAACTCATTTTGATGGTGGAGTAATGTTTAAAAGAGATTATGGGGAAGTAGAATGGAATGATGCTCAAAAGTTTTATTTTCAGGTTCAGAATTATTGGATATTAAAAAAAATAATATTGGGTGATTTTAGAATATATTCAGGGCAGGGATTAGTATTTTATCCTTCTTCTCCTATGAAAGGTGGTGAAATTGTTAAATCAGCTAAACAGAAAAACAAAGGTATTCGTCCTGATTTAACTGGTACTGAAAATGGTTATTATGAAGGAGTTGCAATTCAATTACAACCATTTAGAGATATGACAGTATATGGCTTTTATTCTCATAAAAAACATACTGCAAGTGTATATGATAAATATACAGGTGATAAATTGACAAAAGATGAGCTTGATGATAATTTCCCAATTGTTACATCTTTCTCTTTTGGTACAGGGGATCATAAGTCTGTTTCTGATTTAGAGAAAAAAAACATTTTAACAAGAGATTTATATGGTGGAAAAATTGATTATAATATTACGGAATTTTTCAGGATAGGATTTGTTTATTCCTACAGTAAATTTAGTATTCCATTTGATAGTGATGTAAAGAATGATTATTATTATAAATTTCGAGGTGATAAGTTATCACAGGCAGGATTTGATTTTGATTTGATATTTATGAAAGGAATGAATTTATTTGGTGAATTTGCTATTTCTATGTTTCCTAAAATTGATAATCCAGTAACGTATGACCCTTATAAAGATAATATAAGTGAAAATAAAATTAGTTATGGTTTTGTAATAGGCAATATTATAGATATGAAAGCAGCAAAAGTTGTGCTATTATATAGAAGGTATCAACCTGATTTTTATAGTTTCGATAATGGTGGTTTTCAGGAATTTGATGATGAAAATGAAGAAGGATTTATGTTTGGGACAAAAATTAAGTATAATAGAGAGACTAAATTCTGGGGATATATAGATATTTTTAGAAGATTCTGGAGAAGCTATGATAATGATATGCCTCCATATGGTTTTGAAGTTTATGGAAAGATAGAGCATAAAATATTTAAGAAATTTAAGTATTTTTTACAGTATAAGATTGAAGAGAAAGAGATAAGTAAAAATCCTTATGATACAGGAAGTGAGATTTATTGGGTACACAATGATTGGCGATTAAGAAATACATTTGAGTGGAATCCTTTAAAGACTATTAAATTTAAAATATATTATGAGAGGGCAATGACATATATACCAGCTATTAATATTAAATATAATAGTAGTTTAATATTAAGTGATATAAGATATAAAATGACAAGTAGAATGAAAATATATGTAAGAAATTTATATTTTGATACTTTATATGATGCTGGAATATGGGAGTATGAAAATGATATACCTGAATATATGGCAAGTAATGCATACTATGGTAAGGGACATAGAGCTTATATTATGGTGAGTGATAAAATATCAAAATCATTCTTATTTACTATAAAATTTGCAAGAACACATTATTACAATGTATCATCTGTAGTTACCACACTTGACACTGGAGAGGCTACTACATCTGAACAGACTGAAACTATGCTTGGTGCTACTTCCTATGATTTTAAAGCACAAATAGATTATAAATTTTAAAGGAGATTTTAAAGATGAGAAGAATTTATATAGCAATATTATATTTCTTTATAATGATTTTGCCGGGATATAGTATAAGTTATCTGGGTTTAAATAGTATGTCAGATTTGGTAAATTTTTATGGAGTCCGTTCTCTTGGAATGGGAAATACAGGAATAGCAGCTTCTGAAGATTACTCTGCAATTATGGTAAATCCAGCTGCTTTATATACTCTTGATGGTATATATTCTGGTATGGATATGAGAATAGTTTATAATTCTGAGCATATTATGGACTTTGAGTCTCCAGTAGTATATGATTCTTCCTTTAATAAATTTAAATTTTCTTCTTTATATGTTGCAGGGAAAGCAATGGATTATATCTCTTTTGGTGCTGGTTTATTCCCTGTGATTGACTTTAATTATTATTCTTCTCATTCTATTCCTGAAACATCAGCAGAAAAATATGGAGTAAAGACAATTGATTCGTCAGGTTCACTCGATGCTTATGCACTTGCTCTTTCTATTAATATCCCAGATATTGGTGCCCTTGGTTTTTCTCTTGATATTTTACGCGGTTCTAAAAAATTAGATGAATCTATTGTTTATAATGATAATCAATATGGTACTTCAAGTAAAAGTGTATCAGAATATGATTACTCAGGTATAAAATTTAATATAGGAGCATATTATTCTGTTAATAGAATGTTAGCTTTTGGTGCTAAAATAGATTTTGGATATGATTTAAAAGAAAAAGAAGATAATGTTGAAAATATTTATACTTTACCAATGTCTATGGGCATAGGTTTTGTTTATAGAAATTTTATAAGATATGATACTCAAATTACAATGGATATAATTTATTCTAAATGGGGAGATTATAAAGTAAAATATGGAGATGCAGCAGAATTTACTCCAGCAGGATATCATAATATTGTTAGTTATAGAATAGGAGTAGAGCATCTGGTTGGAAAATCAAAAAGAGATAGTATACCGGTAAGATTAGGTTACTATTATCAACCATTTGCAGGAGATAATGCATATTCAATTTCTGCTGTTACTGCAGGAGTTGGATTTCCATTTAGACCTGTAATGATTAATCTTTCAATGGATTATGGTAAACGTTCTTATAGAGGAAATAATGTATTTTTTAGTGCAGATAAGCTGGTGGATGAGACATTAATTAATATAGTATTTAATATTGATTATAAGTTTTAATGAGGTTTGTTAAATGATAAAAAGATTTTTTATTTTATATATAGGTATAGTAATATTATTTTCTGCATGTGGTGATAAAACAGAATATTTACAGTTTGGACCGGGTTATAAAGAAGGAAGTTCTTTATATAAATTTTATAATAAATGGGGAAAAGATTACCGGGATGGTCCTGGTCCTGGATATGGTGATGGTACATCTGCATCTGATCCAGGTGGTTTTAAGGCTCCTACAGGAATATTTATTAAGAATGTTAATGGCCAGGAGATAGTATATGTAGTTGATACAGGTAACAATAGAGTAGAAAGATTTACTACAGAGGGTGATATAATAGGATTTACTGCTTTAGGTTCTGCTGTATTGGGAAGTGAAGGTAATGCTGATGGAAAATTTGAAAATCCAGTTGGAATTTGTATTAATTCTTCTAATCAGATATTAGTAGCCGATGAGTATAATGGAAGAATTCAAAAGTTTGATAATGATGGTAATTTTTTATTAAAGATAGGAAATTATACAAATTTTACTTTTTCTCATCCAGTAGGAGTGGCTGTTGATAATAACAATAATATTTATGTGTGTGATTCTGTCTCAAATAATATTAAGAAATTCACTTCTGCAGGCACTTTGATTACTTCCTGGGGCGGTTTAAATAATCCATATGATATTGAGATAAATAATGGAGAAGTTTATGTCTCTGATAGTGGAAATCATAGAATAGTTGTTTTTGATACTTCTGGGAATAAAAAACGTGTGATAGGAAGCTTTGGTTACACAGTTACTAAATTAAATCAACCAGAAGGTATTGCTGTAGATAATAATTATATTTATGTAGTGGATGGAAATTATATAAAAATTTTTAACAAAAGTAGTGGCACATTCGTTACATATTTAGGTGGTTTGCGAGGAAAAGGAGATGGGGAATTTTATAATCCTTCAGATGTAGCAGTTGATTCAAGTGGTAATATTTATATTACTGATACCTATAATAATCGTATTCAAATCTTCAAAAAAGAATAATTTAATTTTTTCTTAAAAAGAAATAGACTTATTTTTTTACTTTAAACTAAATAATTGAAAAGAGAAGGGGGATAAGATATAAAAGGAGGTATTCCCTAACATGATAAGAAAATATTTTTTTATAGTTATTATTTTTATAGTCGCTCTTTTTTTATCCTGCTCACCAAAAATTATAAAATATGAATACGATAAAAATCTACGAGGATATAAAGTAATTGTAAAAAAGGGATTAAGTAATAGATTTGATTATCTTGCAAGATTTAAAGATGGCAGAAAAATTCAGAATAAAGAAGAAATAGAAAAGTATGTAAGAGAGAATGAAGATAAGCCATATTCTGTTAAACCTTCAGTAAAATGGGATTTAAATGAAAAAGAAAAATTTAAATTATCAAAATTATATTATAATGGTTTAAGAGCATATAAAAATAAGGATTTTCGAAAGGCTATAGAATATTTTAATCGTTCAATTGAATTTGATAAAAATATAATTAAATATTCTGATATTTATTATTTAATTGCTAAAAGCTACTATTATCTTGGTGAAAATGAAAAAGCAAAGGAATATTTTAAAAAATTTATTGAATATTCAGAAAGTATAACTCACCCTAATTTTAATTATTTTTTAGTGGATTTAAAAGGGAAAAAAATAGCAGAATTATTTAAAGATGCTGAAAATCATTTAAAAAATAAACCAGAAGATAGTGGTTATACTCTTGGTTTAAAATATCATAAAGAAGATTATTATGCCAGATATAGGAGTAGATTTTTTAAACCAGGTTTTACAATAGAGAAGAATTTAAATCATGGATTCCTTCTTCTTGGTTTTTATGGTGATGCGGATAAGGGAGTGGGAGAATATGTTGGTTTATATCTTGGTATATTGAAACGACTTGATTTTAATATATTTTATTTATATGCTCAAAAATTAAGATTATTTTATATTAGTTTTCCTCTATGTATTTATTCCGATAAACATAAACGATTTGGTATAAAATTTATACCGGGGTTTTATTATTCCACTCAAGAATTAGAAGAAGAGGATAGAAGTTTCTGGAAAGCATATCCTAATTTCAGTGGCAATATCTCAATGGGATTTTATATTAATCATTATTGGTTAATTTATACTGGCTACAAATATTATTATTATAATAAAAATAATCCATATCAATTTTCAACAGATAAGTATTGGTGGAAATTATGGTTTAATAATAATTATTATATTGGGAGTACAATTTATTTTTATAAAGATATAGGAATAACTTTAGAATATAGTTATGAAAGTATAACTACATATTTAGAAATATATTTTATGAAGATAGGATATAATATTAGCAAAGAAAAAGTATTTATAAATTTATTGAATGATAGCCTGGAATGATTTTTAAGAATATTAAAAAAATAATAATAAATTTCATTAAGTCTTTATTTTTTTTATTTGATTTAATTTAATTTAATTTTAAAGAGAGAATTTAGCTACAATCTCAAAATGATATGTTTGTGGAAACATATCTATACCTTTAATATCAATTAGCGAATAACCATTTTCAATAAAAAATTGAGCATCTCTAATAAAAGTACTTATTTCGCAGGAGGAATATATAATAGTATCTGGTCTTAATTTTATTATTTTATTTCTACTTAATTTATCAACTCCTTCTCTTGGGGGATCGAGAATTAATATATTTATATGTGACTCTTTAAAGTTATTTAAAACTTTATTTACTTTACCTGATATAAAGTGTGTATTTAGAAGTTTATTTTTTTCTCTATTTATTTTAGCAAAATTTACTGCAAGATTATCAATTTCCACTCCGGTAATTTTTTTTATTTCTTTAAATTTAGAAGAAAGATAAAGTGAGATAATACCAACACCAGAATATAACTCAACTATCCTTTTTTTAGGCATATCCTGAATAAAATCTTTTATTGTTCCTAACCAGAGAGGTATAATGCTTTCATTTACCTGAAAAAAGACTCGATAATCATAGTATATTTTTAATTCATCAATTTCAAAAGATATCCTATTTTTTTTACCTTTTGAATAGATATTGGTGGATATTCTATCTTTATTATCACTTTTAATAATCAGGTATTCAAAATATTTATCTAATTTTAAATTTTTTATAAAATTATTAATGTTTTCCTTTAATAAAAAACAGTAATCAATATTAACAAAATTATAAGAATGCCTTTGATAAAAAGAGGGCATATTGTTAAGTATACGAAATTTTACAGAATTTCTGTAATTAAAAGTTTCAGGAGATGTTATAAATTCAATATTGTTATCATCAATATTTATTTTATTTAAGAAATATTTTAATATTTCTTTTTTTATATTTATCTGCTCATCATAAGGAATATGAAGAAAATCACATCCACCGCATCTGGTAAAATATTTACAAATTGGTTTTATGCGTTTAGGAGATTTTTTTATTATATTATTTAATACACCAGTTGCATAGGATTTTTTATCCTCAATGATTTCCACTTCAACATATTCATCGGGCAGAGTATAGGGAACAAAAATTGTTTTATTATTGACTCTTCCCAACCCCAGCCCATTGTGAACAATTTTTTCTATTTTTATTTTCATATAAGTGAGTTTAAGATTTCTCCACCTTTTTTAAGAGTTTCTAAAGAAGCAGCAAATGAGATTCGAAAATGAGTATCTTTTTCAGAAAAAACATTACCTGGTATTATTAATACATTTTTTTCAATTGCTTTTTCAACAAAGTTAGTTGCCTTTCCATCAGGGACACGTGGAAAGATATAAAAAGCTCCTTCTGGTTTTACTACTTCAAATTTATCTTTTAAAATATTATATATAGTATCACGTTTCTTTTTATATTCAGCTATGATGTTTGTTAAATCATAATCAAGATTTTCAAGAATCGCATATTGAGCAAAGGATGGGGCACATACAAACGTGTATTGTTGTAGTGTTATCATCTCCTTTAATAAGTCTTGAGGACCTAAGGCAAATCCTATTCTCCATCCTGTAACAGAAAATGTTTTAGAAAAACCTTTTAAGATGAGTGCATTATTTGTAAAATCAAGCACACTGGTATATTCTCCCTCATATACATAAGAATCATATATTTCATCACTTATGATAAATAGATTATGCTTTTTAGCAAGTTCTACTACCTTTTTTATATCTTCTTTACTTAAAATTTTTCCAGTAGGATTATTAGGAGAATTTATAATTATAATTTTACTTTTCTCAGTAATTTTACTTTCAATTTCATCTGTATTTATTTTGAAATCTGGATAAGTATCAAAGAAAACTACTTTTCCACCTATTAAGTTTACAAGATGTTTATACATTACAAAATAGGGGTCAGGGACGAGTACTTCATCTCCTGGATTTATAAGTGCCATAAAAGCTAATAAAAGTCCTCCAGATACTCCAGAAATTATCATTGAGGATTCCGGTTTATTTTGAGGATATAATTTTTGATATTTATCAAGTAATTTTTCATTTAATTCTGGAATTCCTTGAGTTAAGGTATATCGATTTTTCCCTTCCTTTATTGCCTTAATGGCAGATTCTTTTATAGGAGCAGGGACATCAAAATCAGGCTGCCCAATTGAAAGATTGATAGGGTTTTTCATTTTAGCTGCAAGATTAAATACTTTCCTTATACCAGATGAATCAATTAAATTCATTCTCTCAGCAATAGATACCATTTATTTTCCTCCAAATTATACTTTAAAATTTAATAAATCATCGATTGAGAGCTTACTCTCTTTCTTTTTCTTCTCTTCCTCTTTGAGTTTTAATTTTAAAGGTAACCATTTGTCATTATAGACTTCTGCAAGTTTATAAATTTCATCTTCTTTATATTCTTTCTTTATTTTGATTTGTAAGTTATAATTATCTTCAGTAAATCCTCTATACATAATATAAACAATATCACTTATAGTTTGAACAAAATGTTTTGTATAGAATATCATATAAGCTATCACGAGAAATATAATAATAAAGAAATTTTCAAGGTTTACAGATGCTATCTCTTTATTTATTTCTGTTACATCTACATATAATTTAAACTCATTTTCTTTAACAATTATATAATCATCAAAGGCATAATATTTTTGAAATTTATCTTCACTTATATTGGAGAATATTAGAAAGTTTATATAGTACATCTTTAATATATTTTTATCATTTGAAAGTAGTTTAAAAGTTAATAGTCTGAGAGGAACATCCATATCCATATTTATATTCTCTATATTAGTAATAAGTTTTGTATAATGTTCTCGTTTCTCATTATAAAGATTTGTTATAAGATTTAAACGGAAAAAGGAAAAAATAATTAATATAATAACTATTGTAAATACTCCTGTCGTAGCTATTGTTGCAGTATGTCGTTGAGCCATTTTTGATTCTGCATTGTGTATTTTACCAAATATTTTCATAATTCGAATTAATCTTAAGATGCGAGTAATTCGTATGGCTTTTACTATTTTAAGTACATTTAATACTCCTATTGTTGCTTTTCCTGCAGAATGATAACCTCTAATAAGAAAATATAAAGAAGGTCCTGAATTTAAAAGAAGAAGAGGTATTGAGGCAAGGAAATCCACCCATCCTCTCCTATATAAAAAGTAAAGTTTAAATTCCTTTTTTCGAATAGCAAGTATACTTCTTACAATAAATTCTATTGTAAATGTTAAATCAAAAAAGAAACCAGTTATAAGCAGTATATTTCGTGCCTTCACAGACCATAGGGCGTAGTGACTATAATCATCTAAAAAAGTTTGTATAACTACAAGGAAAATAGAAACAAGTATAAAATTTTCCCAGAAATTATCAGGAAATTTAAATTTTTTCATAAAAACTCACCTACCAGTTATTATCTGCTGCAATTTTATATAACTCTTCTAACATCCTTTTTTCAAAACCATAATATGAAGCATTCTTTTTGGCAATATTAAACCAGCTCTTATCTGGAGTTTCGGCCCCTCTATCAATTTTTTCATAATGTTTATAATCTTGAAACCTATGTGTTAAAATATATAAGAGTCTGGCACTTGCTTCATTTAACTCTGTCTCTTCTTCTCTATAATTTGATTTTACAGCCATTCTTAAAATGTCTTCTGGTATTAATTCTCCTAATTCTTTTCTTAAAACAGACATAATAATAGTAAAAAATTTGTTTTTATATTGTGGAACTTTACTCATATCTATCCAGTTTAATTTAAAATTTTTCCCATTTGCTTCTATTGGTATTTTTATATATACTACATTTTTTATTAAAAGTAATATTTTTAAATAGTTTATAAAATCTTCGACTGGTAAATTTAATTTTTGCACTTTAACAAGTTCGTTATATATAAATTCTCTTCTATCAAAAATGTCAGATAGATAACGAGCTAATGCCCCATATTTAAATATATTTATTATCCCATTAAAATGATATCTTACATCCTTATGTTTTATTATCTGAGTTACAAATTCTATTAATTTGTTTTTTATAATAGCCGCATCTTCATTTTTAGTTGAGATTTTATTAATAACTGAAAAATCAATATTTTTATCAATATACTCTGTTAAAAAAGGCAAAATTTTATTTATTACTTTATCTCTTAAGGTTGTTAGCATAAATTGAAGTATTTCGTCAAATTCAGCATCCGGGAAAAATTGAGGTGTCCGTAATAATTCTTTTAAGGTATTTAAATTTTTAGTTACAAAATTTATTATTAATGTTTCTCCAATAAGAATAGGCTCATTTTTTATATTTGGATTGTTAAATAAATGCTCAATGAAAGCATTCATCCTATTTTTATCTAAGTTAGCCATATAAATTCTTTTTCCCCTTAATTATAAGTGTGTCATCTTCTTCAATATTAAATGCTTTTAATATATCTAAAATATTATAGGAACAATTTTTTATAATAATTTTTACCTCATTTTTTAATATTTTATGTAATTTTTTTATAATATCAAGCACATTGCTACTTATATATTCGACATTTGTTAAATCAAAAATTAATTCTTTTTTCCCTTTTAAGTTTTTCAGGGAAATATCTTCATTATTAAAATTGTCAAAATATTTTAGAACTGGACGTATGATAATTTTATTGTTTTTATCTTCTACATTCGCCATTGTTATCATTATAATTAAAATTTAAGTAAAGTCAAGTTTTTAAAATAAATATAAACCTGAATTTTTAAATTTGATATAATTTAAAATAAATTTGACGTTAAAAAAAAATTTATTAATTTTATAATTGTTCATTTTATGAACAATTTGCTTCAGATTGTTTCGGCATCGAAGCAAATATTTCTTTAGTTATGTATGAAAATATTTTTACAATAGATGAACGGGAGTTAAGTGTTCTTGAAGTAATTGAGAAAAATAATAATATTACACAGAGAGAGCTTTCTAAAAAAACAGGGTTATCTCTGGGACTTACAAATATTATTTTAAAACGACTTGCAAAAAAAGGATATATTAAAATTAAACGTATGAATAAAAAAAAGATTTTATATCATCTTACACCTCAGGCTATCTTTGATAAGACCAATCGCACCTATAAATATTTAGTCTCCTCAGTTAATATTGTGTTAAATATAAGAGAAAATTTATATAAATATTTAAATGATAATAAAATTGTTGAAAAATATAATAAATTTATTATTATAGGGCATAATGAGATAAGTGAAATAGTTCGATTAATTTTTAAAGATATTGGTTTAAAAAATTCTATTTTAAAGGAAGATGAGAAGAAAGAGTTTAAAGATGATATATTTTATATTAATTGTGAAATGGAAAGAGTGAATGATATTGATAATATTTTAAATATAGTAGATATACTAAATTTAAATTTAGAGAAATAATAATGAGTATTATACTACAGATAACAGGGCTTTTTTTAGGTATATTTTTTAGAACTTATTTACCTTATATAAGAAAATTAAAAGATGGGAGTATAAAAAAATTTCATAAAAAATATTTATATCAGGCAGCATATTCATTTATCCTTGCATTAATTTCTATATTACTTATTCTTCCACGGTATCCATTAAAAGTAATAAATAACATTGATTTAATAAATGGAATTAAAATATTTTCTACTTCATTTGCTTTTGGATTTGCATGGAATTCATTAATAAATGAAGGGGGCAAATGGAGAAAGAAAAAGGGGCAGTAGCTCAGTTGGGAGAGCGCTGCGTTCGCAACGCAGAGGTCGTCGGTTCGATCCCGATCTGCTCCACATAATTTTATCAGGAGGATTTTAATGAAAGGAATTATATTAGCCGGAGGAGCCGGTACTCGTCTTTATCCATTAACAAATGTTATTTCGAAGCAACTTATGCCTGTATATGATAAACCAATGATTTATTATCCTCTTTCTATTCTTATGTATGCAGGTATTCAGGATATATTGATTATTTCAACGCCACGAGATTTACCTAAATTTAAAAATTTGTTTAAAGATGGTAAACAGCTTGGATTAAATTTTGTTTATAAAGAACAACCAGAACCTAATGGTATAGCCCAGGCTTTTATATTAGGCGAGGAATTTATTGGTAATGATTCTGTTTGTTTAATTCTTGGGGATAATATTTTTTATGGAGAGACTTTTTTTCACAGGTTGCCAGATTATTCAAATTTAAAAGAAGGGGCTATAGTTTTTGGATACTGGGTAAAAGACCCGGAAAGATATGGAGTTGTAGAATTTGATGAAAATGGAAAAGCAATTAGTATAGAAGAGAAACCTGCTCATCCTAAATCTAATTATGCTGTTACCGGATTATATTTTTATGATAATAATGTAGTTAATATTGCCAAGAATTTAAAACCTTCTGCAAGAGGGGAACTTGAAATTACAGATGTAAATAAAGAATATTTAAAAAGAGGCAAACTTAAAGTGGAGCTTTTAGAAAGAGGCTCAGCATGGCTTGATACAGGAACTCATGATAGTTTACTGGATGCTTCTAATTTTATTGCTACTGTAGAGAGAAGACAGGGATTAAAAATAGGATGTATTGAAGAAATATCATTACAGAAGAAATTTATTAATAAAGAGAAATTTAAAGAATTGCTTAAAGGTATGCCTTCTAATTCTTATAAAGATTATCTGGAAAATATAAGTGAAATAATTGAGGTATAGAATGATCTGGTTGATTGGAAATAAAGGGATGCTTGGAAGTGATGTTGAGCTCTTATTAAAAAAATGGGATAAAGAATATATTGCTACTGATAAGGAGATAGATATAACGAATATAGATATTCTTCGGAATTTTATAAAAGATAAGGAAATAAATTATATTATAAATTGCTCAGCTTATACTAATGTTGATGGAGCTGAGAGTGAGAAGGAACTTGCTTATCTTATTAATGGAGAGGGAGTTAAGAATATTTCTATTATTGCAAAAGAGAAAGATGCAGTTTTAATTCATATTTCTACCGATTATGTTTTTGATGGCAAAGAAGAAAAAATATATAAAGAAGATGATAAAGTGAATCCTTTATCTATATATGGAAAGAGTAAATTAGAAGGAGAGAGATTTGTTCAGGAAATATTGGAGAAATATTTTATAATAAGAACAGCCTGGCTTTATGGATTAAATGGAAAAAATTTTGTTTATACTATGCTTAGATTATTTGAAACAAAAGATGAGATTAAAGTTGTCTCTGACCAGTATGGAACACCTACTTATAGTATGGATTTAGCAGAAGTAATTTTGAAATTTATTAAAAATAAAATAAAAGTGTATGGTATTTATCATTTTACAAATGAGGGAAAGACTAATTGGTATGAATTTGCTAAAGAGATATATAAAATTAGTAAAGAAATTAACTTAATAAATAAGGAGGTAAAAATTATCCCAATAACCACTGCTGACTACCCAACTCCTGCAATAAGACCTCATTTTTCTATACTGGATAAAAGTAAAATAAAGAATGTATTAAATATGGATATAAGAGAATGGAATGTTGCTTTAAGAGATTTTTTAAGCAGAGTAAAGGAGAATAAAAATTATGAAAAGAAAAATTAAAAATATTATGGTTACAGGTGGGGCTGGATTTATAGGTTCAAATTTTATTCATTATATTTTTAAGAAAACAAATTTTAATGGTATAGTAGTAAATGTTGATAAACTTACTTATGCTGGTAACTTAGAGAATTTAGCTGAGATAGATAAAGAATTTGGTAGTAAGAGATATTTTTTTGAAAGGTATGATATTCAGGATTATGAAAATATAAAAAGAATATGGAGAGAATATGATATAGATACAGTAGTTCATTTCGCAGCAGAGTCACATGTCGATCGCTCTATATACGGTCCAAAAGATTTTATATATACTAACATAATTGGTACTTTTAACTTGTTGGAGATAGCACGAGAAATATGGAAGGATAGAGATGATGTTTTATTCCA